>ENA-OPBN01000021-OPBN01000021.1-human-gut-metagenome-genome-assembly--contig:-NODE-21-length-151717-cov-14.853220_pt1 | contig 151717 bp, 136 predicted proteins | sample MGYA00241068_ERZ501452 | MGnify/ENA primary metagenome ERZ501452 (study PRJEB25962, sample SAMEA2042507) | human gut metagenome | biome: human gut; feature: human-associated habitat; material... | reverse complement strand
AACCTCTGGGAGAGATGTATATGGAAGAAGTGACTGCTGACGATATTCGGCTGGCGCTTGTTCCATTGTCAAAGAAATCGGAAGGCTTATACAATAAGGTCAATATGCTACTCAAGTGCATTTTTTATGCGGCAGAGAGAAACCAAATTCTTGAACACAATCCCTGTGTGGGAATATCCGGTAAAGGCGGAAAACCGACAAAAAAGAAGGAGGCATTGACAGATCAGCAGGTAGCCGTGCTTCTGGATACCATCAAGGGACTGCCTCCATATTTGTTTATTATGCTCGGTTTGTATTCCGGTCTGCGCAGGGAAGAAATTCTTGCACTGCAATGGGATTGTGTATTTCTGGACGAGGATACACCTTATCTATCGGTGAGGCGGGCATGGCGTACAGAGCATAACAGACCCGTGATTTCTACGGTGCTAAAGACTCCGGCGGCAAAAAGGGATATTCCGATACCGAAGTGTTTGGTGGATTGTCTGAGAGAAACGAAAGAAAATTCCATATCAGATTATGTGATTGCTGACAGCAAAGGGGAGCCGCTGGCTGCTTCGCAGTTTCAAAGAGTGTGGCAGTATGTCGTTGTCCGCTCCACTAAGCCACGGAACTATTATAAGTATGTGAATGGGCAGAGCATCAAATACGCGGTTACCCCAACGCTGGGCATGACCCAGAAAAATCAACCCAAAATCAGATATACGCTGGACTTTGATGTAACCCCGCATCAGCTGCGGCACACTTACATTACCAATCTTCTCTATGCTGGTGTTGATCCAAAGACCGTCCAATACCTTGCCGGACACGAAAACAGCAAAACAACTATGGACATCTATGCAAAAGTGAAGTACAATAAACCAGAGGAGCTGTTTGGGGTAGTAAATGGTGCGTTTCATCAGGCTATTGCTGAATGAAAAAAGGCCGTTTTTTATGGTCCGCACACCGGATAACTGAGAGGCAGAAAGCCGGAAAAGCCCGGAGTATCAAGGGAAAACAGCTCAAAAACTCGCGCAATACGGTCTCAAAGCAGCTCGTAGAGCTCCTCAGTTCTCAAAGAGATAATTACAAAGAATATCAAAAGAACATCAAAACCCTTGGAAATCCAGTATTTTCAAGGGCTTTCTTTATGTCTGTATTTTGGAGAAAGAAAATATATAAATACAGAAAACCTTTGATTCCTGTATTAGCGGGTTCAAATGGCTTGTAAAAATACACATATTGTGATAACGTAAGGGCGTATGAATGTCAGCGACCTGTTTTTGGGACATGCATTACAAATAATGAGATTAAGAGGCAGCAAAATGGATTTTGAAAGCAGAAGACAAAGAATTTTAGACAAGATGGAGGACAATTCTATAGCAATATTGTACTCAGGCATCGAGCACCATGTGAGTGCAGATGAGTATGATTTATTCACAGCACAGGCTAACCGCAATTTCTTCTATCTGACCGGACTTAGACGTGACAACATGGTCCTTGTCCTGGATAAATGTGTAGAGCCTGCTAAGACAATGCTCTTCATAGAGGAGGCAGACCCTACGATGGAGCGCTGGTACGGCAGAAAGGTGACTATGGAGGAAGCCGAGGAAATATCAGGAATTGACGAAGTAGAATATATTTATGAGCTTGAGAGCACGCTGGATAGGATAATGACGCGTGAGGATGTATACACAGCATATTTCGACACGTATCGTCACCAGAAAGTGGATTTGCCGGATTACAATGTGGTAAAAGCTAATGAATTTAAGACAGACTATCCGGGAGTTGCTGTGAAGAATCTTTTCCCACTTGTGGCAGAGGAGCGTATGCAGAAGGATGAGGATGAGATTGAGCTGACCAAAAAGGCAATCGCTCTCACAAAGGACGGACTTTGCAATGTAATGGCTAATTTAAAGCCTGGCATGAAGGAATATCAGGCACAGGCAGACTTTGAATATATCATAAGACGCGGTGGGGCAGAGTGGACAGCTTTCCCTACAATCGCCGGAAGTGGAATGAATGGAACAATGCTTCATTATGACACAAATCGTGAGACGATGGAGGATGGAACACTGGTGCTTCTTGACCTTGGAGCCAGAATAGATGGCTACAATTCGGATATTACGAGAACATATCCGGTAAATGGCAGGTTCACCGAGCGCCAGAAACAGGTATATGATATCGTGCTTGCCGCAAACCGAAAGATTGTTGAGGTTGCAAAGCCGGGAATGACTACAAAGGAATTAAATGAAGTATGTAAGGATGTGCTTGCAGACGGGCTTATGAAGCTTGGACTGATAAAGAATTCGGTAGAGATTTCTAAGTATTATATGCATGGCGTGTCACACCATCTGGGAATTGATGTGCATGACGTGACAGTTGACTCAAACAGCAGGCTTCGTCCGGGGGCAATCATCAGTGATGAGCCGGGACTGTATATAGATGAATGGGAAATCGGTATCAGGATTGAGGATGATGTGCTTATCACCGAGGACGGTGCAGTGTGTCTGTCGGAGGATATCATCAGAACCACAGAGGATATAGAGGCCTACATGGCAGAGCACAAAAAGAATTAATCGTGATAAATGATAAATTTTACGGTTTATAATATTTTTATGTGACATAATCTGATTTATGTATTATAGTAGTGCTAGTACATCGAATAATAAGTTTCTGATGCATTGTTATTTCTTATTTGGTGTACTATAGTATAGCAGTTATTTTTTATTGCTGTATCGGTGCAACGAAAATAATTCGTTCGACAGATGGAAGGAGAACAACTATGGTAAAGAAGATTAATAGCAGTGAATTTGAACAGGTTAAAAATAATAAGGCTATCATTGTTGATTTTTCGGCAGAGTGGTGCGGTCCATGCAAGATGCTTGCGCCTGTAATGGAGCAGCTTTCTGATGAAATCACAGATGTGGAGTTTTACAATATTGATGTGGACGAGAATCCTGATCTGGCAAGAGAGTATCGTATAATGAATATTCCTGCAGTTATTGCAATCAAGGGCGGTCAGGTTGCCGGTCAGCAGATTGGTCTTGTGTCTAAGGACGATATGAAGGGCTTTATAGACGGAGTTTTCTAAGACAAAGCGTTTTATGAAGCTTTCTAAGAAGCGAGAAGACACCTGCAATGAGCTTTTGTGTGAATATGCATGGTGTGATTCTTAACAGTTACGATGAACAGTGAAAACCGGGCAGGCTATTATGCCCGGTTTTACATTTTTTACATTTAAATTAGTTCTCTCGGAAGATTTTTCCAAAGATGAATCTAACAAGTGGTCCGGCAACAAAGAGCTGCCAGAAGAAGGCCATTGGAAAGTTTCTTACGACGAGCTCACAGAATGTCGCAAATATCTGTGAATTAAAACCACCATTGAAAAGGATGGTAGCGATAAAGCTCATCATAGGACACATAAACCAGATTGAGAAGACGGAAATTGCAAGGATTATAGCAATAGGTCTGTCCTTTCCCGGTGTGACTATTTTGAAAGCACATTTTTTGGCAAGGGGTCCGGCAATGAATGTATCGAGAATAAAACCGGCAACAATCATGATAGGAAATTCGCCTAATGCGGCCTTAAAAACAAAGTTCTTCATACCGCCTGTTTCAAGGGCAATATTGTAGCATATCATGGCATAAACCATGACAAGCACCATCATGATGGTAAAAACGGTTTCCTGTAATCTGTTCTTTGGCATTTTTCTTAAATCCTCCTGTTATGTAAAATAAATATAGCTGTAACGAGTAGTTACAATAGGCTCTTGATAGCTGCGATAATTGAAAAGACTTGAAGTGCATACAAGTTTTCATGCACGTAAAAGCGCAAAAAAATAGACAGAGGGAAACTTTCGTCTCGCTCTGTCTAAGCTGCAACTACCATTAATTGTCGATAGTTTATCACAGATAGAATACAAAAATCAATAGGAAGTTGGTACTATAAAAATATGATAATAAAAGATATCGAATTTAAATTAAAAGACGGCAGAACTGCCATTTTGCGAAGTGCAAATGAAAAGGATGCCAAAGCTCTTATAGAGTACATGAAAAAGTCAACCGGTGAAACGGATTTCTTACTGAGGACACCGGAAGAATGTGAGACCCGGACCATCGAGCAGGAGATTGATTTCATAAATAGCTGCAATTTGTCGGATACACATACGCTGCTGGTTTGTGAAGCAGATGGAAAAATTGCCGGAAATTGCATGGTCTGGTGGAATAAACGCGCGAAAACCGGACACAGGGTAAATGTGGCAATCGGTTTGCTGAGCGAATTCTGGAATCAGGGAATCGGAACGAGAATGTTCCGGGAAATGATAAAAATAGCAGAAAGCAATCCGAATATATTGCAGATGGAATTGGATTTTATTGAGGGCAATAGCAGGGCGAGAGCACTTTATGAGAAGATGGGCTTCAGGATAACTGGCATCAAATTTAATTCTATCAGACAAAATGACGGAACCTTGTGCAATGAGTATTCAATGATAAGGGAAATTAGTAGGTAAGCAAACTTTTTATAAAAAGCCACAATATGTATTTTAGCGAGTACCAGAGAGTTTATACCTTGTAAACGTTTACTATTATGTTATACTGTAATCATTGCCGGGCATACTAATGTGTGAATGTGAACGGTAAACGAAAAAAGTAATAAGAACAGCAGGAGAAGGATTTTATGCTGTATCATAAATAAAAAATGAGGTGAAAATCGTGCTTAAAGCAGAAAATTTAACTTTAAACGTAGATGATGAGGGCGGAAAGAAATGCCTTCTGAACAATATATCATTTCAGGTAGAGGACGGAGAAATGCTTGTCATTACCGGACCAAACGGAGGTGGAAAATCCACTCTGGCAAAGACACTGATAGGTATTCAGACACCGGACAGCGGAAAGATTATACTTGACGGACAGGATATCACAGAGCTTGACATCAATCACAGGGCAAATGCGGGAATAGGCTTTGCATTCCAGCAGCCACCGAGATTTAAGGGAATGACAGTCATGAAGCTGCTCAAGCTTGCCGCAAAGGATGAGCTTTCAGACAAGGAGTGCTGCGACCTTCTCACCGCGGTAGGACTCTGTGCAAAGGATTACATTTACCGCCAGATTGACGGCACACTCTCAGGTGGAGAGATGAAGAGAATTGAGATTGCATCAGTGCTTGCCAAGGAGCATTCGCTTTGTATATTTGACGAGCCGGAGGCTGGAATCGATCTGTGGAGCTTTTCAATGCTCATACAGAAATTCGAGGAAATCCATACTGAGAAAAAGCAGAGCCTCATAGTGATTTCACATCAGGAGAAAATAATAAATATGGCAGACCGCATCATGATAATTGATGGCGGAGAAATCAAGAAAATCGGCACAAAGGACGAGGTGCTGCCTTATCTCAATGGTGTACAGAAATGTCACAAATGCGTAGAGAGACTGGAGGGAAGAGCATAATATGGTAAAGCTTGACAACGTAACAGAGGGCGTATTGGACGTCATAAATGATAATAAATTCAGTCAGACAGGTGCCTTTAATCTGCGTGAAAACGGCACATCAATCTGCCACGGAGACAGCGAGCATATCAAGATAAAGAAAAAGACGGACAAGCCCGGCATTGATATTTATATTGATGGAAAGACGGATGGAGAGGCTGTCTATATCCCTGTAGTACTCAGTAAATCAGGTATGACAGACCTTGTATACAATGATTTCTATGTAGAGGATGGTGCAGATGTAAGGATTGTGGCAGGTTGCGGAATCCACAACAGCGGCTGCAACGAGAGCAGACACGACGGCATCCATACCTTCCATGTAGGCAAAAATGCGAATGTCAGATATGAGGAAAAGCACTACGGCGAGGGAAACGGAACAGGTGCGAGAGTACTCAACCCTGTAACAAATATATTTGTGGGTGAGAATTCTGTTTTCACTCTTGATACAGCACAGATAAAGGGTGTTGATTCTACAGTCCGTGAGACCAATGTGGAGCTTGGAAAGGACGCAAAGCTCTATGTCACAGAGCGTCTCATGACAGATGGAGAGCAGAAGGCAGAGTCAAATATCGAGGTACAGTTAAACGGCGAGGACAGCTCTGCACAGATTGTTTCCAGATCAGTAGGAAAAGGAAACTCGGTCCAGACCTTCCATCCGAATGCCATCGGCAACAGCAAATGCCAGGCTCATATCCAGTGTGATTCTATCATCATGGATCATGCAGAGGTCGGTTCAATCCCTGAAATCAGGGCAAAAAATATCGATGCGGCTATCATACATGAGGCAGCAATCGGCAGGATAAACGACGAGCAGCTTCTCAAGCTCCGTACACTCGGACTTACAGAGGAAGAGGCAGAGGAAGTTATCATACAGAATTTCTTAAACTAAATCGGGCGTAAATAGAAACCCCGGAGCGTGATATTGATATGCTATCAAAGCATACAATACGCTCCGGGATTTTACACTTACATTTGGGAGAAGTATACTAGAGTCTGTTGAGAGTCTGGTACGGATTAAAATAAGGAGTCAAAATGAAAGCGTATTATCATCTACCGGGATTGTTTGAATTTTATGAATTATACAAAGAATTTCTCCCACTGTACCGCAAGCACCGGGAATATTTCTATGACTGGTGCGATATAGGCTCAATATACGGTGCACCGGCAGACTGCATATGGGGCGGAGGCCGCGTCGGTTTTGGTGAGCACGATTCGAAGGAAGTGCTTAAGCTGATGCAGGAATATGGGATATCCGCGAGACTTACCTTTAGCAATTCATTGCTTACTAAGGAGCATCTTCTTGACAAAAAATGTAACGAACTGTGCAGGATATTTGATATAGGCAGAGATAATGAGCGAAGCAGGGGCTTTGGAAACGGCATAATCATCTACTCAGATATTCTGCTTGATTACATAAAAGGAAACTACCCTGACTTTTATTTTGTGTCTTCAACCACAAAGGTTCTGACGGATTTCCTCGAATTTGAAAATGAGCTAAACAGAGAGGTTTTCCGCTATGTGGTACCGGATTTCAGGCTGAACAAATCATTTGATAATCTGAAAGCACTATCACAGCATCAAAAGGAAAAAGTAGAATTTTTGTGCAATGAGTGCTGCTGGTTTGGCTGCACGGACAGGAAGAAATGCTACGAGACGGTTAGCCGCAAAAATCTGGGCGAGGATTGCTCGGAGCATTATTGTACTGCACCTGATGCAGGGCAGGGATATCTCTTTTCAAAGGCGATGGAAAATCCGGGATTTATAGGAGTAGACGATATAAAGAACACTTATCTGCCGATGGGCTTTAGCAATTTTAAAATAGAGGGAAGAGGGCTTGGAAGTGCCATGATACTTGAATTTCTGCTCTACTATATGACGAAGCCACAGTATCAGATACATGTCAGAGAGCACATTTATCTCGATAATATGCTGGATTTATTTTGAAATATAAAAACTATACATTAACGACAACAGGAAGGATGATTCTCAAAAATGAATATTAGAAGAGCACACGAAAAAGACATACCAAGACTTATAGAATTGTTAGAGCAGGTGCTTCAGATCCATGCCGATATCAGACCGGATATTTTTATTCCGGGAACGACAAAATATACAAATGAAGAGCTTGCAGAAATGATAAAGGATGATACAAAGCCGATATATGTTGCGGCAGATGATGACGATGTATGCATGGGATATGCATTCTGCCAGATAAGACAGCAGCCGTTTTCCAACAATATGGTACCGTTTACATCGCTTTTCATAGATGATCTGTGTGTAGATGCAAAGACCAGAGGAGCGCATATCGGAGAGCAACTTTTTGAATATGTCAAGAATGAGGCAAAGCATCTCGGCTGCTACGAGGTCACTCTCAATGTATGGAGCGGAAACACATCTGCTGAGAAATTTTATGAGAAGATGGGGCTTAAGACAAAGGAACGCCAGATGGAGTATATTTTATAGATAACCAGAATGCCGACTAATCTAAATTAAGACTTTAGATTAGTCGGTGTTTTTGACTGCTTACACATCTAATAACAACTATAATAAGGTTATCAATCGAATTTATATAATGCGAGTATTATACGTGATTTTATGTTATTAATGTGCAAAAACACACCGGTTTACGATTTTAATGCATAGTATTACTTAAAAAATGTGCAGATACTGATTGAGTATCTGCACATTTTTTGATAAAATATATGCAGATACAGGAGGACAATATGCATATATTTGACTATTCTTTTTTAGATGAGGGCTTATTACCGGCTGAGATAGTTAATCTTACAGCAACAATTACTGCATTTAATGCTATATCAGATACGCGTAAGGAAAGCAATAAAAGTATATATACTGAGCTGGAAAAGATTGCAAGAGTACAATCTGTTAAAGGTTCTAATGCGATAGAGGGTATTGTTACAACAGACGCACGTATAAAGCAGATTGTTGACGGTGACAGTGCGCCTCTTAATCATGATGAGCGTGAGATCGCAGGGTATAGGGATGCACTGGATGAGATACATTCTAAGCATGATCAAATGTCATTTAGTGAAAATATGATTCTGCATATACATGAAACTATGACAAATCTTGCAGGATATGAGCTGTCAGGAAAATACAAAACGGAAGACAATCTGATAATGGAGATTGATGAAAGAGGAAGGCGTAGAGTTCGCTTCACACCAGTTTCTGCGGCAGAGACAGGTGAAGCAATGCAGCAGCTTGTACTTGCATATATGGATGCAAGGGATAACCCAAAAATAAACAAATTGTTACTGATTCCATGTGTGATATTGGATTTTTTATGTATTCATCCGTTTTCGGATGGTAATGGCAGAGTATCCAGATTATTATCATTGTTTTTACTTTATAAAAGTGGATATGATGTTGGAAAATATGTTTCTTTTGAGGAACAAATCAATGAGTCAAAGGATTTTTACTACGAGGCATTGCAGGAGTCATCTATAGGATGGCATACAAATGAGAATTCATATTTTGATTATATGAAAAATTTCCTGTCTATGCTCTATAAATGTTACAAAGAATTGGACAAAAGATTTTCTACTGTAAATGGGAAAAAACTAAAAAAAACAGAAAGAGTTGAGCAAACAGTTTTAAACAGCGTGCTTCCGGTCTCAAAAGCCGAAATCTGTGATATCCTTCCTGATGTGAGTCCGTCTACAGTAGAAGCAGTGCTTGGGAAAATGGTAAAAACAGGTTCTGTTATGAAATTAGGGCAGGCAAGGGCAACGAAATATGTCAATGCAAAATATATCAAATAATGGGGGAATATGTTTTATGCAGAATGCCATTAAATATGGTTTTTGAAAATAATTAAATGTATATAATTAGAAAAACGGGGCAAAAATCATAATATTTAATTGAAAAAACGGGGCAAAAATATGTTGACAAACACAAACAGGAGTGATAAACTTTAAACAAATTTAGCGAGATAAAGCATTAAATCGTTAAAGGAGTGAAAACAGTTTAAACTGTTTCGACAATTAAATAAATTGTAAACCGTTGAAGCGGAGATAACGGCAATTATGCCTTTACAGAGAGCCTGTGGTGCTGAGAATCAGGTGTGAAACAAGTTGTCAAATGGACCGCTGAGGGCGCAGTCAAATGGATTTATCATTCATCCAGAGTATTCTGCGACGTGTGGGCATACGTCATTTGCCCGGGATATGTTGGTATCCTGCCAAGCGCACGAGCTTTATCGTGAATTCAAGGTGGCACCGCGGATAGTTAAAATTATTCGTCCTTGACAGAACTAAAATTCTGTCAAGGGCGTTTTTTTAGTGAACAAAGAGGTACAATGGAGTTTGCAAGTCTGCATGCTCGCATGCAAGCTTGCGAACGAACATTGGACTGCACAACATAAAGCGAGAATTGTAGCAGCGTAAGCTGCGGAGAAGCCTCGAAGAGGCGAATTCGAGCTGTATGTTGGACGTTTGTTCACGGCAGAAAATCAAAGCTGTATGTTGTACGTTTTGTTCACACAAACACAAAATTTGGAGGCAAGCATATGAAAATTTCACCTACACTGACCGAAGTTAAAGAAATAGCAAAAACCGGGAAGTATGACATTCTCCCTGTAAGCTGTGAGATATTATCAGATTTTATAACACCTATAGAGGCTATGAGGATTCTGCAGAATGTTTCAACACATTGTTATCTGCTTGAATCAGCACAAGCCAATGAAGCCTGGGGAAGATATACATTTTTGGGATATGATCCAAAGCTTGAGATTAACTGCATAGATGGTCACATGAAGCTTGGAAAGCTTTCGGTGGAGACGGAAAATCCTTCAGAGTACATCAGACAGATTCTTTCAGAGTACAAGAGTCCGAAATTTGATTATCTGCCTTCGTTTACAGGTGGCCTTGTAGGTTATTTTTCGTATGATTATCTGGGCTACAAGGAGAAAAGCATCAGAGGAAAAGCAAAGGATACAGAGGATTTCAAGGATGTTGATCTGATGCTTTTTGATAAGGTAATAGCATTTGACAATCTGTGCCAAAAGATAATACTAATCGCAAATATGTCACTTGATGCTCCGGAAACAGGCTACAACAAAGCGATTGTTGAGCTAAAGCAGCTTAGGGAGCTTCTGATGCACGGAGAGAAAAAACAGAATATGGGTGGCAAGCTGCTGGGTGAGGTCACACCGCTTTTTGAAAAGGAGCAGTATTGTGAGATGGTCGAGAAGGCAAAGCACCATATCAAAGAGGGGGATATTTTCCAGATAGTTTTATCAAACAGATTGAGCGCACCGTTTGAGGGAAGCCTTTTTGATACCTACCGCGTGCTTCGAACGATAAATCCTTCGCCGTACATGTTTTATTTTTCGGGAACCGATGTGGAGGTTGCGGGAGCATCTCCGGAGACACTTGTGAAGCTTGAAAATGGAGTGCTTCACACATTCCCGCTGGCAGGCACGAGGCCGAGAGGTGCCACAGCAGAGGAGGACAAAAAGCTTGAGGAAGGGCTGCTTAAGGACGAAAAAGAGCTCGCAGAGCACAATATGCTGGTGGACCTTGGAAGAAATGACCTCGGAAAGGTAAGTAAATTCGGAAGTGTACAGGTAGAAAAGCTTCATTCCATAGAGAGATATTCACATGTGATGCATATAGGCTCGACAGTGCGTGGAGAGATAAGAGAAGAATACGACGCACTCGATGCAATTGAGGCCGTGCTCCCGGCAGGAACACTTTCAGGAGCGCCAAAAATCAGAGCGTGCCAGCTTATCGGAGAGCTTGAGGACAACAAGCGAGGCATTTACGGTGGCGCGATTGGATATATAGATTTTACAGGAAATATGGACACATGTATTGCAATCCGTATTGCCTACAAGAAAAACGGCAAGGTTTTCGTGAGAAGCGGAGCGGGAATTGTTGCGGATTCAGATCCTGAGAAGGAATTTCAGGAGTGCATAAACAAGGCAAAGGCTTCTCTTAAGGCACTGGAAGTCTCACAGGAGGTGGAAGAATGATTTTACTGATTGATAACTACGACAGCTTTTCTTACAATCTGTATCAGCTGATCGGCGAGATAGAGCCTGATATCAGAGTAATCAGAAATGATGAGATGACAGTTGAAGAGATTAGGGCTTTAAAGCCTGACCGAATCATATTATCACCGGGACCGGGAAGGCCTGAGGATGCGGGCGTGATAATAGCTGTGGCAAAGGAGCTTGGAAAGGAAATCCCAATCCTTGGCGTGTGCCTCGGCCATCAGGCGATATGTGCAGCATACGGTGCGACAGTTACATATGCAAAGGAGCTCATGCACGGAAAGCAATCGGATGCATCGTTTGACACAGAAAGCCTTTTATTCAAGGGTTGCCCGAAAAAAGCAAAGGTAGCACGTTACCATTCACTTGCTGCAGATGCGGACACAATGCCTGATTGCATAAAGATTACAGCCACTACAGATGATGGTGAGATCATGGCTGTTGAGCACAAGGAATATCCGATATACGGTGTGCAGTTTCACCCGGAGTCAATCATGACACCGGACGGAAAGCAGATGCTGAGTAATTTTATCAAAGCTTAATTGAAAATTGCAGCGTTTAATGAATTTATATATTAGTTGTTGAATTGAAAACAAATAGCAGAACAAAATTATAAACGAAATATCATCGGAATACAGGAGGACATAATCATGATCAAAGAAGCCATAGTAAAAATCGTAAACAAAGAAGACCTTACATATGACGAGGCATATACAGTGATGAATGAGATCATGGGCGGTGAGACAACACAAACCCAGAATGCAGCTTTTCTTGCAGCTCTTTCCACAAAGAGCGCAAAGGCTGAGACAACAGACGAAATCGCAGGCTGTGCAGCAGCCATGAGAGAGCATGCGGTACAGGTGAAAACAGGTATGGATGTGTTTGAAATCGTAGGAACAGGCGGAGACAATGCACAAAGCTTCAACATTTCAACAACCTCTGCACTTGTTGCGGCAGCAGGCGGCATGAAGGTGGCAAAGCACGGAAACAGGGCAGCCTCTTCATTATGCGGTACAGCAGACTGTCTTGAGGCGCTCGGTGTCAACATAGACCAGAGCCCTGAGAAATGTGTGGAGCTTTTAAATAAAGTCGGCATGTGCTTCTTCTTTGCACAGAAATATCACACATCAATGAAATATGTCGGACCTATCAGAAAAGAGCTTGGTTTTAGAACCGTATTCAATATTTTAGGACCGCTCACAAATCCGGGGTCACCGGCCATGCAGCTTCTGGGAGTGTATGATGAGTATCTTGTAGAGCCGCTTGCACAGGTGCTTGTAAGCCTAGGAGTAAAGCGTGGAATGGTAGTATATGGCATGGATAGGCTCGATGAGATTTCCATGAGCGCACCGACCAAGATATGCGAGATAAAGGACGGATGGTTCAGAACCACAGTAATCTCACCGGAGGATTTCGGCTTTGAGCGCTGTACAAAGGAGGATTTAAAAGGCGGTACACCTGAGGAAAATGCAAAAATCGTACGTGATATCTTAGGCGGACAGAAGGGCCATAAGAGAAATGCAGTACTCATGAACGCAGGCGCATCACTTTATATAGGAGGAAAGGCCGACAGCATGAAAGAGGGTATCGAGCTTGCAGCAGAAATCATTGATTCAGGAAAAGCACTTGAAACACTCGATAAGATCATTGAGGTAAGCAACAGCTAAGCACACAAAACAGGAAAGGAAAAGCGATGAATATTTTAGACCAGCTTGCAGAATATTCAAGGCTTCGCGTGGCAGAGGACAAGAAAAAAATAAGCCTTGAGGAAATGAAAAATATCGCGATTCAGACGAAAAACGAAAAGCTTTGCGATTTTGCATTTGAAAAAGCACTCAAAAAGGATGGCTTGAGCTTCATATGCGAGTGCAAGAAGGCTTCGCCGTCAAAGGGGCTTATAGAGCCGGATTTCAGATATCTTGAAATTGCAAGGGAATACGAGAAGGCAGGTGCGGATTGCATCTCGGTATTGACAGAGCCTAAGTGGTTTTTAGGCTCGGATGAGTATCTTAAGGAGATTGCAAAAACGGTTTCGATTCCGTGCATCCGAAAGGATTTTACGGTTGATGAATATCAGATATATCAGGCAAAGGCACTCGGTGCCGCTGCGGTGCTTTTAATCTGCTCTATACTGTCAGAGGTGCAGCTTGGTGAATATATAAAAATCTGCGACAGCCTTGGCATAAGCGCCCTTGTGGAGATACACAATGAAAAAGAGGCAGGGATGGCGGTAAGAGCTGGTGCCAGAATAATAGGTGTCAACAACCGCAATCTGAAGGATTTTACAGTTGATACAGCTAACAGCAAAAAGCTGCGCGACCTGATTCCCGATGACATCATATTTGTATCGGAAAGCGGTGTAAAGAGCACAGACGATATAAGGGCAATACGTGAAATCGGAGCTGACGCAGTGCTTATCGGAGAGACGCTGATGAGAGCGGATGACAAAAAGGCTAAGCTTGATGAATTGCGATTAAGCTAATAGAGATATATAAGTATCTTCATGGTTTTAAGAATATCTGTAACTATTCAGTACAGAAAACAAAATATTTACAAATATACATCAGAAGGGAAAACATCATGACAAATCCAAACGGAAGATTTGGTATTCACGGAGGACAGTACATTCCTGAAACCCTCATGAATGCCGTTAAAGAATTAGAAGAAGCATACAATTATTACAAAAACGATCCTGAATTTAACAGAGAGCTCACAGAGCTTCTCAACGATTATGCAGGAAGACCATCGAGACTGTACTACGCAGAAAAGATGACAAAGGATCTTGGCGGAGCAAAAATATACCTTAAGAGAGAGGATTTAAACCATACAGGAGCCCACAAGATCAACAACGTATTAGGTCAGGCACTTCTTGCAAAGAAAATGGGCAAAACCCGCCTGATAGCTGAGACCGGAGCCGGTCAGCACGGCGTGGCAACAGCAACGGCCGCAGCCCTTATGGGTATGGAATGTGTTGTATTCATGGGCGAGGAGGACACAAAGCGTCAGGCACTCAATGTATACCGCATGCGTCTGCTCGGAGCAGAGGTTATCCCGGTTACATCAGGTACAGCCACATTAAAGGATGCCGTATCGGAGGCAATGAGAGAGTGGACCAAGAGAATTTCGGACACACATTACTGCCTGGGCTCAGTTATGGGACCACATCCGTTCCCTACCATCGTAAGAGATTTCCAGGCGGTCATCTCAAAGGAAATCAAGGAGCAGATGCTTGAAAAGGAGCACAGATTGCCTGATGCGGTTATCGCATGTGTGGGCGGCGGCTCAAATGCCATCGGAAGCTTTTACAACTTCATAGAGGATGAGGGTGTAGAGCTCATCGGCTGCGAGGCAGCAGGAAGAGGAATAGATACCTTTGAGACCGCAGCTACAGTAAATACAGGCCGTCTTGGTATCTTCCATGGCATGAAGTCATATTTCTGTCAGGATAAATACGGACAGATTGCTCCGGTTTATTCTATTTCTGCAGGACTCGACTATCCGGGAGTCGGACCGGAGCATGCATATCTGCACGATATCGGAAGAGCAAAATATGTACCTGTAACAGATGATGAAGCGGTAAATGCTTTTGAATACCTCGCAAAGACAGAGGGAATCATCCCTGCAATCGAGTCCTCACATGCAGTGGCATATGCCATGAAGCTGGCGCCTACAATGGACAAGGACAAGATAATCGTTGTTACTGTTTCAGGCAGAGGCGACAAGGACTGCGCGGCAATAGCAAGATACAGAGGGGAGAATATTTATGAGTAAGATAAGAAGTGCGTTTGAAAACGGCAAGGCATTTATACCATTTATCACCTGTGGTGATCCAAATTTAGAGACAACTGCAAAAATCGTAAGAGAAGCAGTTGCAAACGGAGCAGACCTTATAGAGCTTGGAATTCCATTCTCTGATCCTACAGCAGAGGGACCTGTAATCCAGGGCGCCAACATAAAGGCACTTGCAGCCGGAGTTACAACAGACAAGGTTTTTGACCTTGTGAGAGATTTGAGAAAAGATGTCACAATCCCTATGGTTTTCATGACATATGCAAACGTGGTTTACTCATACGGTGCAGAAAAGTTTATCAGTACATGTAAGGAAATAGGCATTGACGGACTTATTCTGCCGGATATCCCATATGAGGAAAAGGAAGAGTTTTTACCACTCTGCGAGAAATATGATGTGGACCTTATTTCATTTATCGCACCTACATCAAAGGATAGAATTGCGATGATAGCAAAGGAGGCAACCGGCTTCATTTATGTGATTTCAAGCCTCGGAGTCACCGGTACAAGAAGCGAGATTAAGACAGATCTGGCTTCAATAGTCAAGGTAATCAGAGAAAACACAGATGTGCCATGTGCTATCGGTTTTGGCATTTCAACACCCAAGCAGGCAAAGAAGATGGCAGATATCTCGGATGGTGCCATTGTGGGCTCTGCCATCATCAAGATAATCGATGAGTATGGTGAGGCTTCACCAAAGTATGTCGGTGAGTATGTTAAAGCAATGAAGGATGCGCTGTAATTTGTATTGACCGCTTGACAAAATTATTGGTTAATTCATAATAAAGTAAAAGGATGCAGATTTGCAAATATAGTGAGAATTAACGTGGAGATACAATAATGCAGGAAAATGAGAAAGACAAAAGATTAGAAAAACAGCTTGATTTCATCAGAGAAATCGACAAGGAAAAGGAGATATTCCGCCAGACTTATTTAGCTGATGCAAGCCGCAAGGAAAATGATGCGGAGCATGCCTGGCATATGGCTATCATGACCATGCTCTTGAGCGAGTATGCCAATGAGAAGATAGACGTGCTAAAGACAGTAGGAATGCTTTTGATACACGACATAGTAGAGATTGACGCAGGAGACACATATGCCTATGATGAGGCAGGCAAGGCCACACAGCATGAGCGTGAGCAGAAGGCGGCGGAGCGTATATACGGACTCTTGCCAAAGGAACAGGGCGAGCCGCTTTTAGAGTTGTGGGAGGAATTTGAGGCGCAGCAGACACCGGAAGCCAGATTTGCCCGCACCATGGACAATATCCAGCCAATGCTCCTAAACGATGCATCGGACGGGCTTTCATGGCGTGAGCACAGTGTAAAGCTATCGCAGATACTCGGCAGAAATAAGCGCACAGCACTTGGCTCAGAGAAAATCTGGGATTATGCGTTTAACAATATACTGAAAAAGCATGTTGAGAGCGGAAATATCATAGATGATGAGGGCGTCTTCTCTGCGGAAGCCGGCGCGTGTGCAAAAGCCAGCGAGCGTAATGGACGGTAATAATGATTTACTGAAAATCCTTTGAAAAATCACGTATAATGCTATTGTAGACCGTCGTCTTGTATGATATACTTTACTGGATTAAATCGGTGAACTATAAATGAAATGTAATTATTCAAGGCTGCTTAAATAGTTACCTGACAAGTATATTGAGTTTCATCGAAATCCACAGAATAAAACACACGGAGGAATCAAAATGAATATTGTATGCTTAGACCTTGAGGGAGTATTGGTACCTGAAATCTGGATCGCATTTGCAAAGGAGACAGGCATTCCTGAGCTTGAGAAGACAACAAGAGATGAGCCTGATTATGATAAGCTTATGAACTATAGAATAAATATTTTAAAGGAGCACGGACTCGGATTAAAAGAAATCCAGGAGACAATCGCAAAGATAGATCCAATGCCTGGCGCAAAGGAGTTTTTGGATGAGCTTCGTTCAATCACACAGGTAATCATCATCAGTGATACATTTTCACAGTTTGCAGGCCCGCTCATGAAGAAGCTCGGCTGGCCGACAATCTTTTGTAACGAGCTTGAGGTTGCTGAAGATGGCGAGATTACAGGCTTTAGAATGAGATGTGAGCAGTCAAAGCTTACAACTGTAAAGGCACTGCAGTCTATCGGATATGATACCATCGCAAGCGGTGACAGCCACAACGATTTAGGCATGATACAGGCCAGCAAGGCAGGTTTCCTTTTCAGAAGCACAGATGCCATCAAGAAGGACTACCCTGAGCTTCCTGCATATGAGACATATGATGAGCTGCTTGCAGCGATTAAAGCAGCATTATAATTAACCGGATAATTATTTATTCGGCAAGTAATAAATATAGTCGATAAATAGCTTCCCACATGATATTTTGGAGTGGATACATCCACCTGTACATGTGGGAAGTTTCTATATATTTATGTCATGCAAAATCATATGAAAGAAGGTAGAGTGCAGATGTATACGGTAACACACATATATGAGGCTGATTTTGGCTGTGAGGAAAGAGCAGACGGCGCAAAAGCAAAATGCGTGGTTTATCTCGAGGACGAAAACGGCAGACAGCGTCATGTAGAGGTTGAGGATGAATGGCTTACGGCAAATGGGATAGAAGAGGGAAGCAGCTGGAAAGAAAATATCACAGATGAAGCCTGAATCATAAACTATGAGATTAATTATGTGATTAGAGTATGTGAATAAATTTTGTTTTTAGATGCTCATTGTGTATTGACAACAGTGCAAAAGGTGCTATAATAAAATTAACATATGAACAATCATTCATATGTTCAATGAAAAACGTACAGTAAAACAAATAATTCATGAAAATAAGGAGAACACCACTATGAAGAAGACTTACAAAATCGATGTAGACTGCGCTAACTGCGCCAACAAGATGGAGGATGCCGCAAAGAATACAGCAGGTGTAAAGGATGCTACAGTCAATTTCATGACACTCAAGATGAGCGTTGAGTTTGAAGAGGGACAGGATGCAAAGGCGGTTATGCAGGAGGTTCTTAAGAACTGTAAAAAGGTAGAGGATGACTGCGAGATTTTCTTATAAATTGCCGGGCGCAGGAATGACAAATGATATTATTTCAATGCCTGCGCTATAGTAAGGGTGATTATCAAGAGATTATAATGAATGGAGCTATGGCGTATGAATAAAAAGCAGAAAAAAGTACTTGCGCGTATCATAATCGCAGCGGTACTCATGATTATATTACATTTCATACCGGTTAAGGGAATTATCAGGTTCCTGCTTTACATGGTGCCTTATCTGGTTATAGGATACGATATCCTGAAAAAAGCATTTAAGGGAATCAAAAACAAGCAGGTATTTGATGAAAACTTCCTGATGGCGGTTGCCACTGTAGGTGCGATAGCGGTTGCACTTTATGAGAATGGTGACTATACAGAGGCTATAGCAGTTATGCTCTTCTACCAGATAGGAGAGCTGTTTCAGAGCTATGCAGTCGGAAAGAGCCGTAAGAATATCAGCGAGCTCATGGACATCAGACCCGACTATGCCAATATTGAGGTGGACGGAAAGCTCACTCAGGTTGATCCTGATGAGGTTGCTATCGGCTCAGTAATCGTGGTACAGCCCGGAGAAAAGGTTCCTATCGACGGTGTGATAGTTGAGGGCTCATCTACATTAAACACCAGTGCGCTTACAGGTGAGAGCGTGCCGAGGGATGCAAAATGCGGTGATGAGATAATTAGCGGATGCATCAATATGTCCGGTGTATTAAAGATTAAAACGACCAAAGAGTTTGGCGAATCAACGGTTTCAAAGATACTTGACCTCGTTGAAAATTCAAGCTCAAAGAAATCAAAATCAGAAAACTTCATATCAAAATTTGCCAAGTATTACACTCCGGCAGTCTGCTACAGTGCACTTGCACTTGCGATACTGCCACCGATTGTCAGAATACTTTTAATGTCAGCCGCACCACAGTGGGGCATATGGATATACAGGGCACTTACCTTCCTTGTAATAAGCTGTCCGTGCGCGCTGGTCATCAGTATTCCGCTCAGCTTTTTTGCAGGAATCGGAGGCGCCAGCCGCGAGGGTGTTCTTGTAAAGGGTTCAAACTATCTTGAGACCTTATCACAGACCAGATACGTTGTATTTGACAAGACCGGCACCATGACAGAGGGCGTTTTCGAGGTGGCAGGAGTCTACGACAATACGCTCGATAGAGAAAAGGTGCTCGAGTACGCAGCACTTGCAGAGAGCAGCTCATCGCATCCAATCAGCAGGAGCTTACAGAAGGCATATGGAAAGGAAATCGACAGAACCCGCGTGACAGACGTTGAGGAAATCAGCGGCCACGGAATCACCGCAAAGGTAGATGGCGTATCTGTAGCGGCAGGAAACTACAAGCTTATGAAAAAGCTGGGCTTAAGCTACAGTGAAACTGACAAGGTCGGCACCATAGTCCATATCGCAATAGACGGCAGCTATGAGGGCTATATCCTTATTTCAGATAAGATAAAACCAACCTCAGCGGCAGCAATAAAGGCATTGAAAAAAGCCGGAATAAAAGGTACAATAATGCTTACAGGTGATTCAAGGACAGTAGCCGACTCAGTAGCGGCAGAGCTGGGAATCGATGAAGTCTACAGTGAGCTTTTACCGGGTGATAAAGTAGCAAAGGTAGAAGAACTGCTCGCAAGAAAGGGCAGTAAAGAAAAGCTTGCCTTCGTTGGAGACGGAATCAACGATGCACCGGTGCTCTCAAGAGCAGATATCGGAATTGCAATGGGCGCCATGGGCTCAGATGCAGCAATCGAAGCCGCAGATATCGTCCTCATGGATGATGACCCGCTAAAGATAGCAAAAGCAATAAAAATATCGCGCAAATGCCTGCGAATAGTATATGAAAACACATACTTCGCAATAGGCATCAAGCTGATCTGCCTCGTGCTCGGAGCAGTCGGAATAGCCAATATGTGGCTCGCAATATTTGCAGACGTAGGAGTAATGGTGATAGCAGTGCTAAATGCAATCCGCGCATTATTCGTACACAAGCTCTAAAAAGGTAGAGCTCAAAGAGCAGATATCAAAATGCCATAAAACTACTATATAAAAAATACCAGACAGAATGCATCCAAGAGGTGCACTCTGTCTTTCGCGTATAAAAAAGTTATTGTGTAACTGCGAAGGCACATGCAATTTATGCGGAGCACCCGCCCCATAGCCAATAAAGTAAAAATAACGCAGAAAGGACACCACCATGAGCGAAAACATAAATGAACAGATAGAATGCTGCGACTGCAACGAAATCCACGAAGACCTTCTGAAAATAGTAAATGATACAATGCCTGAGGAAACCGAGCTCTACGACCTTGCAGAGCTTTTTAAGGTGTTTGGCGACTCCACCCGGATCAGAATCCTCTTTGTGTTGTTTGAAGCGGAGGTATGCGTCTGCGACCTTGCAAAGGTGCTCAACATGACACAGTCCGCCATATCACACCAGCTTAGGATATTAAAGGCAAACAAGCTCGTAAACAGCAGACGTGAGGGCAAATCAGTGTTTTATTCACTTGCCGACGGACATGTGCGCACAATCATTGCGCAGGGACGTGAGCATATCGAGGAATAATACAGGGAGGAATATACGTGACAGAATTAGAAGAATACTATAACAAATTCAACGAGGAAAAGCGCCTGAACAGCCGTCACGGCAGGGTAGAGTTTATCACCTCCATGAAGTATATACACGATTGTCTTGGCAGCTTGATGAATGAGAAGCAGCTTGATCTTCGCTCACAGATTAAAATCCTGGATGTCGGTGCGGGGACAGGCAGATACTCAGTGCCTCTTGCCGAGGAGGGCTATGATGTGACAGCACTCGAGTTAGTTAAGCATAACCTCGGCAGACTGAAGCAAAAGAGCGATAAAGTAAAGGCATACCAGGGCAATGCCACAAAGCTTAAAAAGTTTGGAAATGATGAATTTGACCTCACACTCGTATTCGGACCGATGTATCATTTGAAGTCGGCAGAGGAAAAGCTTGCCGCATTGAATGAGGCAAAAAGAGTGACAAAACCAGGCGGTTACATACTTGTAGCATACATTATGAATGAGTACAGCGTGATAACCTATGCCATAAAGGAGAAGCATATAAAAGATGGCATAGAGGGCGGAATGCTAGATGAGAGCTTCCATTGTACAGAAAAAGCTAATGATTTGTACAGTTTTGTCCGATTAGAAGATATAGAGGCATTAAATGCACAGGCAGCCCTTACACGCGAAAAGATAATAGCAGCCGATGGCGCGGCAAATTATATCAGGCCATTTTTGAATGCTCTTGACGAGGAAGAGTTTGATATGTTTGTACAGTATCATCTTTCAACATGTGAGAGAGCAGACCTGATGGGAGCAAGTGCGCACACGGTTGATATTCTAAGGGTGTGAGGAATATGAGGAGGAATTATGAAAAACAAAGGATTAAAAATTCTATTATCTGTGCTTTTGGTTTTATGCATAATTATGGCAGGGGCACTCATAGGAAAAGAGTATATTGCAGATAATATAAAAGAAGCCGCTAACCGGAATGGTGTGGATGTAGTTAGAGACACATCGGATACCGGAAAAGAAGATGAGAATGCCGTTGACAGTACGGCAGAAGGCACAGAGAGTACACAGTCTGATGCAGCAACAGAAGCGGATACACAGCAGCCACAGATGTCAACCATAGTGATTACGGCTACAGGAGACTGTACACTCGGTAACAATCAGGAGCAAAGCTATGACGGCAGCTTTAATTCTTATTATGACTCAAAGGGACAGGACTACTTTTTCGGCGGTGTGAGAGATATTTTTGAGGCTGACGATATGACACTCATCAATCTGGAGTGTGTGCTATCGGATGCGACGGAGCGCGTAGAAAAGCGCTGGAACCTCAAGGGAAAGCCTGAGTACATTGGAATAATGACGGGCAGCTCCATCGAGGCCTGCAGTCTTGGAAACAATCACACATACGACTATGGACAGCAGGGACTTGACGATACGAGAAATGTGCTCGACAATGCCGGGATAGTGTATGGCTTCAATGATCATACTGGTATTTATGAGACTGCTGATGGGACTAGGATTGGAATAGTGTCGGTCAGCCTTTTGTCACAAAACGGTGACCGAGAGGCATATATCCAAAACGGTATAGCTCAGCTTCGTGAGCAGGGAGCGGCGATAGTTATAGCATGCTGCCACTGGGGCATAGAGGGTGACCATTACCCTAATGACTATCAGCAGGCGGCGGCACACCGTATCATTGACTGGGGAGCAGATCTGGTTGTTGGAAACCACCCTCATGTACTGCAGGGGATGGAGGTCTATAACGGCAAAATGATATGCTACAGCCTTGGAAATTTCTGCTTCGGAGGCAATAAAAATCCGGCAGACAAGAACACAGCGATTTATCAGCAGGCATTTACTCTGATAAATGGTGAATTGCAGCCGGGCATAGATGCTCAGGTTATTCCATGCACCTTAAGCAGCGTAAGCTCATACAATGATTTCAGGCCGACAGTGGCTTCTGGCGAAAAAGCTCAGGAGATATGCAATTTAATGAACACATATTCACAAAATTGTAGTAATATAGAGATTGATGAGCTTGGAAATCTGCATGTAAATTAATAGCAGATTTTGTAACTGTGAAGGTATTGAACAGTTACGATTTTTTAACGAATTAAGATAAAAAGCAGTCATGCAACAAATGGCATGTACCATCATACAAATATAGTAAGGGAGCAAAGAGCAATATGTATATGTGGAGAGAGCGCAGTAAAGAAGAAAAGCATGAGGATGTAGTAAATACAGGCCTGCTGCCACTTGATGTGGTAGAGGGATTTAAGATACGTCCGGGCTTTTTCAGAATGTACGGAGCGTGCGTGGCATCGAACGGAGTGAGCTTTACCATCAATTCCCATGGGGCAACGAGGTGTACTCTTTTATTGTTCAAGCCACAGGCACCAAAGCCGTATGCGAGGATTCCGTTTCCTGATTCATATAGGATAGGAGATACCTACTCCATGCTTGTTTATGATATAAAGCCGGATGAATTTGAGTATGCATTTTCTTTTGATGGGCCTTATGAGCCGGCAAAGGGACTTCTGTTTAACGAGGAAAATGTCCTTTTAGACCCATATTCCAGAGCGGTCACTGGACAGCGAAAATGGGGAGAAAAGCCTGAGGGAGGCAAGGATTTTGAGTACAGAGCCAGAGTTGTAAAAAGCAGCTTTGACTGGGGCAACATAAAGCAGCTTGAGCAGCCGTTTGAGGACCTTGTGATTTATGAGATACATGTGAGGGGCTATACAAAGGATAAGTCCTCTGGAGTCAGCGCACCGGGCACATTTGCCGGATTGAAGGATAAGATTCCGTATCTTAAGGACCTTGGAATAAATGCAGTGGAGCTCATGCCGATTTTTGAGTTTGATGAGATGGAGAGCGCGAGAGTGGTCGATGGTGTGCAGCTTTACAATTACTGGGGCTACAACACAGTATCATTTTTTGCACCGAATACCAGCTATGCCTTCAATGAGGAGCACAACCACGAGGGAGACGAGCTGAAATCGCTGATAAAGGCTTTAAAGGAAAATGGCATAGAGGTCATTCTTGATGTGGTGTTCAACCATACCGCTGAGGGAAATGAGATGGGACCGTGCTTCTCCTTCAAGGGAATAGACAATAACGTGTACTATATGCTTACACCGGATGCACACTACTACAATTTCAGTGGCTGTGGAAACGTTATGAACTGTAATCATCCTGTTGTGCGCAACTTTATCATAGACTGTCTGAGACACTGGGCCATTGAGTACAGAGTGGATGGCTTCAGATTTGACCTGGCTTCCATTCTCGGAAGAGACCAAAACGGTGCACCTATGGCCAATCCGCCGATTCTTGAGTCGCTGGCATTCGACCCGGTACTTGGCAAGATGAAGCTCATCGCAGAGGCCTGGGATGCAGGCGGACTGTATCAGGTGGGAAGCTTCCCGTCATGGAACAGATGGGCTGAATGGAACGGCAGATACAGGGATGACATGAGAAGCTTTTTAAAGGGTGATGACGGTATGGCGGGAAATGCCATCACACGTATCACCGGCTCACGCGACCTTTACAGCCCGGAGAGCAGAGGACACAAGGCATCAGTCAATTTCCTGACCTGTCATGATGGCTTTACACTGTATGACCTTTACTCATACAATGAAAAGCACAATGAGAAAAACGGCTGGAATAACACAGACGGAGACAACAACGGACATAGCTGGAACTGTGGCGCAGAGGGCGAGACAGACGATCCAAATGTAAACGGACTTAGAAGGCGCCTTATAAAGAATGCATTTGCAGCGCTTTTGTGCAGCCGTGGCCCGGCGATGTTTTTTGCGGGCGATGAGTTCTGTAACACCCAGTTTGGAAACAACAACGCGTATTGTCAGGACAATATCATTTCCTGGCTCGACTGGAGCAGGCTTGAGGAATTCAAGGAAATCCATGATTTCGTGCGTCATATGATTCAGTTCAGGAAAGAGCATCCTATACTCAGAAAGATGACAAAGCCTTCATCCTGTCAGTTCCCGGAAATCAGTGTGCACAACGGTACACCGTTCAATGCCTCAACGGATTACAAGACAAAGCTTATCGGCATCATGTATGCCGGAAGAAATGAGGAGGACACGGAGGATGATATTGTATTCTATTGCATGAATGCATATTGGGAGCCGCTTGTGATGCAGCTTCCGGTGCTTCCGAACGGAAAACACTGGCATGTGGACACCAACACCAATGCAGAGTATTTTGACGGAGAGGACTTCACGGAAAAGACAGAGCTTTTGGGTGTCAACACCATAAGAGTTCCTGCGAGAACCACGATAATACTTGTGGCAGAGTAACAATAAAATCTGTTGCCTGCATGCAATTCGATGTATACCTTAGTGACCCGTACTACACCGAGAAAGTAGCAATTTGCTACGGGAACGCAGGAAATTTGCGGATTTCGAGGTGTAGTCAGATTACGGGAATGCGTAGCATGTAGTAATCTGATTAATCATAAATGAGGGGCAAAATATTTTTTGACCCCTCATATCATATATATTGTAAAAAACAAACCGGAACACATTGTGATATGTGCACCGGGCTGTTTTTCGTTACAGTTTTGGCTTAGACTGTAACATTTCCCCCTTTCATTTTTCAATATATTTTATGTGACATTTGCGTCAGCAGCCGGTGATGGTTGTGAAGTGATACCGGAAGGCCTTGTATGTATATATCACATAATCAGTTGTGAGTTGGACAAATTTCGTCTGTGAATCCAAGAAAATAATTGGGTGTAACACCAAAAATTGTACTTAGATGGCAAATGACAAAAATGTCAGGCACTCTACGGCCTGTCCTGTAACCTGAAATAGTTGATTCTGCACAGCACATGATTTCAGAAAGAGCAATGTTGGTCAAGTTGTTGAGCCTCATCAGATAATCAAGCCTTTCAGGCACAGTTGTACTAATGGTTGATAGGTGCTTTTCTTGTAAAAAGACATTAATTTTATTCATAAACAAATTGTAACACAATAATAATAAAAAGCAACAAATATCTGAAAAAATACGAAAAAAATAGAAAACTTAAAATTACAATTTTAAATCCAGCCACCATCAAAAGTGATTATCTGTCCTGTGAGGTAATCAGGTGCAGTGATGACGGAGTAAGCCATATCTGCGACCTCATCGGCTGTGGCAAAGCGTCCGGCAGGGATTTCATCGGCCAGCTCAGCGCGTTCTGTCTCATCAAAGCAGCGGTTCATATCGGTATCTATGACACCACAGGCTATGGCATTTACCGGAATATGCGATGGCGCAAGCTCCTTGCCGAGTGCCTTGGTAAATGCATTTATACCGCCCTTGCAGGCTGAGTATGCCACCTCGCAGGATGCTCCGACATTGCCCCAGACAGAGGAAATCTGTAGTATACGGCCACATTTATCGGCAACCATATAAGGGATGACGAGCTTTGTAAAGTTGAAAACACCGGTCAGATTTATCGCCACGATATTGTTCCATTCCTCCGGTGTCATGTCGCTCAGCAGCCCGATATGCGATATGCCGGCATTGTTAATGAGCACATCTATATGGCCAAAATGGGAAATGGTTTTCGCAACCATATCCTTGGCAAAGAAAAAGTCTCCTACATTTCCGGTGTAGCATAGCACCTCAATTCCGTATGCACAGTGAAGCTCATCAGCCAGAGCCTTTAGCCTGTCAGATGAATTGCGGCAGCAAAGTGAGAGGTTATAGCCACAGGAAGCCAGCTTTTTGGCAATGGCGGCACCGATACCGCGTGAAGCTCCGGTTATTATAGCTGTTTTGTTTATGTGATTTGTGTGATTTGTCTGATTTGTCATGATATTCTCCTTATAATTTATATACCGTGGTGCTAAGCCGGTCGCTGCGCTGCCGGGCCGGCTTCAAAGTATAAAAAAATAATTACGTGATTAAATTACAGTTCAGTCATGGGTATGATACCTCGCTGTGAGGCTGGGCACAACAGTGTAAATTTTTATCTTATACAGCATAAATCATACCATAAATATATATTATGGGGTAGACAAAATTTATACATTGTGATATTATTTAATAGTTGCAAAACGAATTGCAGACGGCGTGTGGCTCAGTTTGGTAGAGCGCTACGTTCGGGACGTAGAGGTCGCAAGTTCGAATCTTGTCACGCCGATTATAACAGAAAGCCTTTATTTACAGGCTTTAGAGAGAAAAAAGAGCATTTCAAAATCAAATTGAGATGCTCTTTTTTGTGTCATTTGACTAACATTTGACTAACGTTTATGAAATTTTATTTTTCTTGGCGAACAGATCACCGATAGAGGCTGCTGCCTCTTCATCTTTCTTCCTGAGAGCATGTGAGTATATGTCCATAGTGGTTGATATCTCCGAGTGTCCGAGCCTTGACGATACCGTTTTGAGGTTTACGTTCTCACTTATCAACAATGTTGCAGAGGTGTGTCGGAGTCCATGCAATGTGATATCCGGTAATTTGACCTCAGAACTGTTATTATGCATCTTGATAACTTTCTTTAGTACACTATTCGGTGTTGATATGTCCATTGGTAAGCCATTATCCTGAATAAATATATTATTGCCGTTACCTACCCAGTAAGAGCCAACAGAGAGCCGGTACTTCTGCTGCTCTATACGGTATGTGTGCAGCAGTTGCATTGTGGCCACAGGTAGAGCAATAACACGGTTGGAGCTTTTGGTTTTTGGCTGCTTTGTTATTATGCCGTTTTTGGTCCGTGCTGCTGCTTTGCTTATGCTTACAGTGTTTTCTTTAAAATCTATATCATCCCACGTCAGGGCGATTAATTCCCCACGTCTAAGCCCACCAAAAAGAGCAATATGAAAAAGTACTTTGTATTGTGTTGGTATGGTCTTAATTTCAACATGCTCAGATGAGGGCGAACCGTCTTTTTTCTTCCGGCCACGGTGTATAACCTTATACGGTTTATCCAGTTGCTCCAGGAACGCTTGGGCCTCTTCGAGCGTGAAACATTTTATATTGTCGTTTTCTTCACCCTTGGGCGGTTTTACCCTGCTGCAGGGGTTTGTTTCTATGAGTTGCCACTGTACAGCAGTTGAAAGAGTACTGCTGATAATCTGATGATATCTCTTTAATGTGCGGTGGCTATACTCTTTATGTTTGCCGTTTTTTGTGTAACCTTCCTTTTCGAGCTTGCTGTATAGGTGTTGTAAATTGAGCGGTTGTATCTCTACTAGCTTAAGGTGCCCTATTTCGGGCAGAATGACACGTTTTAAAACATCCGTACAAAGTTCTAGTGATGTACTTTCAAGCTGTTTTTGAGCATAATCTGACAGCCACAGCGTTATATATTCTTGATAGTTCATCTTTTCACCCTTGAGATACTTGCCTTTTTTTACTTTTTCCTCAAAATCGAGGGCGAATTTCTGCAGAGCTTTTTCGTTTTGCCGGTCCGTTCTGCTTGGATCAGGTACCCAGGTTGTTGTTTCCAGGATCTGTTTATTATGGATATCCCGGCCGTTGCTTACTGTTATCTGGTATGAATTGCCACGCTTGCGAATACTTGCCATATTAAAGATCTCCTTTTTAGACAGCTTGCAGATAACGAACGTACATGAAGTACACTTGTTATAGCTACGTACCTACAGGTACGGAGCTCCACTGCTGCATGTGGTCTCTATTTTTTTGCCTTTTTGTCTGTGTCGATACGGAATTTTCTATTATAATCGGCGTATATATCGATAGTGTTGATTAACTCGTCTATGTTTTTTTCTGTTTTCTTTTCTATATCTGGCGTTATAGTTGCATTAAACCGAGTAATTTCGACTAGCTCTGAAACTCTTTGATATGCTGCTAGCTTGCCAGCATTATTTAATTTGAAATAGTTTTCATTTATTTTTTTTAATAATTCGTCATTTTGAATTTGATTTAATAAATAGGAGCCTACTTCCTGAGCTTCTGTATTAAATCCACTTTCTTTTAACTCCTTAATATATTGTGAATCTGTGCCTATTAATTCGTAAATGGTAATATCAGTATGATTGCATATTTGATCTAAAATATTTGGATTAATCTTCTTTGTATCACGTCGGATCATTGCATAATATGTATTTGTCGATATGCCGGTTTTTCTTGATAATTCTGCAACAGTCATATTGTGTTCATTAAGCGCAATTTTTAAATTATTTCCAATAGCCATAAAATCCTCCTTTCTTGATAATAACTGTAACACAAAAAAATAATTTTGTACACAAAATCTTGCAAATGCAAAATAAAGTATTGACAATCTTGCAAATGCACACTATTATATATTTAAATCTTGCAAATGCAAGGAGGTGAGAAAATGAAACTAGATCCAATAAAGCTTAAATTGGCTATGGCTCGAAAGGAATATAATGCAGTTGAATTAGCAAAAATAACGGATTTATCACGTAATACGATTACGGGGTATATGAACGGTTCGAGGATGCCGAGAATTGAACTATTGGGCAAGATAGCCAAAGCGTTAGACGTGGATCCGGCCGATCTGGTCGAGTAGAAAGGAGCAACAATGGAGAAAATACCACGAATGGAGACAATCAACAGAGCTGCAGAGCTTACAGGGCTTTCATACAGTGTGATATATAATCTCTGCAAGGAAAACAGGATCGTATATATCAAGACCGGGAGAAAGTACCTGATCAACATGGACAAGTTAACAGTATTCCTGAACAGAGGAGAGGAAGAGTGCCCGGGAGGTGTAAATATTACATATGTGTAAAGGAGTAAGACTGAAAAACGGACGTTTTGAAACTGTCATGTACAAGATTAAGGAGCAAAAAATAAATGAGAGAGAGGAAAGGAGCGTTCGGAGTGGTATATCAAGATGTCGCAAGAAGTGAAAAGTTATCAATTGAAGCAAAAGGGATTTATTGCTACCTTGCAGCACTATCTGGGAGTACAAGTAATGAATCATATCCAAGTATTAGCCTAATGTGCAAAGAATTAAAAATGTCAAAAACGAGATTATATAAGCACATGAGTGAATTAGTACAGTTTGGAGTTGTAAAAAAACTCAGACTTACAACGGAAATATCAAGGGGAAAATGATTTATAGTTTGACACATGAAGTAAATTTTTCGTGTATTCCTCAAAATGGGGAAACCGAAAAACAAGATAATTCGTTTTCCCCAAATTTAGGAATCCAAGATTCTTGGAATACCCGAGACGAGGAAATAAACAATAACAATATTAACAATAATAATATTAACAATAATAATATTAACAATAATAATATTAACAATAATAGCGCATCACCTGATGCACCAAAAGAGAGTAATGCAGAGATAGAGAGCTTTTTTGAAAGCATCTGGAAGCTGTACCCCAACAAGAAAGGCAAGGCAGCAGTAAGCAAGACAAAGAAAAAGGAGCTTTTCAAGGTTGGATATGACGAGATGAGCCGGGCAATCAGCAGATATGTAACAGATCTAAAGGCTGAGGAGTGGAGAAAACCGCAATATGGCAGTTCATTCTTTAACAAAGGCTATGTTGACTACCTGGATGCAAACTATCAGGCACCGGACACAAATGAGCCGGAGAAAGGAGACCGGTCAATATATGATCCCACGACTTACGAGCAGGAAGTTAAAAGAGCCCTTGGAATCGAATAAAAAGGAGCTGTCAAGGCAGCGTATACGATTGAAAAACGGCAGCAGTTGCGATTTGGTCAAATATGATATAGCAGGCTATGGAGTAGCTGACTTTATCGAAAATACCACAATAGGCAACGGGCAGTTCAGACGAGAGCGTTCTCTGATGCCGTTTAATTATCTGGATGCATCATTAGACAAATTCAACTGGAGAGTATACGAGACAAATGTAACTTATCAACAAAAAATAGTGCAGTCGTTTGTTGATAAGTTCAGAGACTATCAGAAAGCAGGCAAGGGCCTCTACATATTCTCAAGAACAAAAGGGAGTGGTAAAACGTTCCTAGCTTGCTGCATGGCCAATGAAATTTTAAATTACATTGATACGTGCGTAAAGTTTATATCAATCCCGGAGCTGTTGGACATGACCAAGAAAAGCTACACAGACTATATGTTAAAGTCAGATATTGAGACAATAAAAACGGCTGAGTTGCTAATTTTGGATGATATCGGAGCAGAGACACGCAAAGAATGGGTTGACAGCGAATTGTTTAAAATTATTGATTACAGGTACTCAAATAACAAAGTAACAATATTTACAAGTAATGTTCCAATGGGAGATCTGAAGCTTAACGAGAGGATTGTTGATAGAATCTGCAGTATGAGTGTAAATATCAATATTCCTGAGAAGTCAGTTAGAATGATCCAGGCAAACAGAAATAATATGAATTTCCTGAAGGATGTTATGTCATGAAACGGTGTACAAAAAGACACCCGGCAACATGAGCTATTATGCTACCGGGTTGACATACACACGAACCAAGACAACCAACAAGCCCGGTTCCTTTTTATTATAGCAGAAACCGGCAGAAAGAGGAAGAGATGGACAATAAAAAATTTGTAGAAGTAATGGACGATTTTTATAATAATAATAATTTTCTTGAGATGTGTCAGGGATATGCAGAGTCAGACACTCCAATAATACAATCCCTTGCAGAAAGTCTATACGAGGTTAAAAAAGGCTACGAAAAAATATATATGGAACTTGCAGCTATTAATAAAGTCCAATAATACATAACACTGCTGCATAATTACAACTTGCAGCAGTCTAACCGGTGGAGGCGATACAATGAAGTTAAAATTTAGAGAACTCCGGGCGGACGAACTGGAGGCACGAATCGCAAGGATAACTGCAACCGGTGCCCAACTGCTGCTATATAAAAATGCCCGGTGTGATATGAAAGTACTTGATGAGAGCGTAGGGCCTATGAACTGGCAGAGAGACCATAAGGAGCTAAAAGGCAATATGTATGCAGGAATAGGCATATATGACGAATCTAAAAAACAATGGGTCTGGAAATGGGACTGCGGAGCAGAAAGCAACATGGAGGGACAGAAAGGCGAAGCCTCTGACAGCTTCAAGCGGGCGGGCTTTAATTGGGGCATAGGTCGGGAGTTATACACAGCCCCTTTTATATGGTTCCCTGCGGACCAGATGACAGGGAAAAAAGACCGTTTCGAGGTCAAGGCGATAGAATACACAGACTCAAAAATAACATACCTGCAGATTTACAATGCAAATTCTCAGGTAATACGAGATTACGGCAAGGCAAAACGGCAGCAGTCGGAGAGCTTCAGCAATACAGCTCAGATATCAGAGGACTCATTGGAGAGGCACGATATCTCTGAAAACGAGTATGAAAGCCTCATGACAATGATAAAAAAAGCAGATGTTAATCTGCAGGCTTTACAAAAGCAATATAAAGTTGATGATATCAGGAATATCACGAGGGCGCAGTATATGGCACTCTCCGGACGTTTAGAGAGAGCGTTGACCAGTACCAGTGGCAACAGTCTAAAAAGCCATAGAGCAGCAGTACAAGAACCACAAGGCGATAGTAACTACCAACAAATGAGCATGAATTTGTAATAGAGATAAGGGCCAGACAACCAAACTATACACACGAAACCAAACAATTACCAACCAACAACCGAAAAGTAAGGATTTATTTAAAATGTACGGAAAAAATAACAAATTAGGCAAAAAAAAGTTGTGAAAATTCACAGAAAGAGGGCAAAATGGATAATATAACAGAAAAAAGAACCGCAAAAGTCACGCTTGAGTATATGCAGGATGAGCAACTGCAAACCCTGCTGTACTACCTGCAGCCGATTGTTGTATCTCATAAAGAGACAGCCGGGGAAACTTGCAAAAAAGCCGATATTGTGGTACAAATTTAATAACAGATAAGGACCTGAAAAAACGCTCAGGTCCTTTTATTTTACATAAAATTGTATATTGTATACAAAATAACGATAATGAAGCAGTGAGAGACAATGAGAGATTATGAGAGCACATAAGGGGGCGCAGATATGGATAAAAGGGCTTTATATTCAAGGCTGAAACGACTTGAAAACGCATTAACGAACAATTTACCAGTAGTGGACATAAAAAGGCAGGACGGCACGATTACAAGGTTTTACGGCACACCACCATATGAGGAATTATTTAACTTGGTAAATCCGGTAGTGAAGGCATACGGCAGCAGCTTTGCCGAGCTGTTAGATGTTGTAATACACCCAGTCCCAAACAGATACATTGAGGAACTGGAGAAAGAAGAGGCAGAGGATGAAGAAGGAAACAACCAGGGAGAAGATAATTGACGGACTACTTACAAACACCACGGTCAGAGAAACAGCGCAGGCCGTGGGGGTAAGTGAATCTACGATATACCGACATATGAAGGATGAAGATTTTCAAAGAAGATACAGGGAGAGGCGCAGAGCAATGCTTGAGGATAATTGCCACAAGATGCAAGCGAGCATGTCTCAGGCAATAGATAAACTGCTAAATATAATCAATGATGACTCAATAGGAAATCAAGTGAGGCTAAACGCAATAGATATGTTGCTGAGACACACTCAGAGACTTACAGATCAGGTTGACATAATGACCAGAATAGAGAACCTTGAAAAAAATATACAATAATCTGAAATTATATTTGATATAACCGTAAGTTATGATAAAATATGTTTGAGAGTTTTTCTCTCATATGATAATTTTTCTCCTTTATTCCTAAAATGATTATGGGATATTCCCGGGCATGAAGAAAAACCGCCCCGGGGCACGCACCGCACAAGCGGATAATATAGCCTATTTCGGGCGTAAAATGAAAGGAAGTATGATTGTATGGAAAATACAGCTAAAACCTCAGCAGAGGGAACACAGACAGGCACACAGGGCGCACAGAATCAGCAGAATGATAAAACATTCACACAAGAGGATGTAAACCGCATAGTACAGGAAAGACTTGCAAAGGAAAGAAGCAAGGGAAACAACACTGACGAGCTGACACAGAGAACAGCAGAGCTTGACCTTAGAGAGCGAAAAATAAAAGCACGTGAGGAGTTAAGCAAAAACGGTTTGCCTGATTATTTAGTGGATGCTCTGAATGTGCAAGATGACGAATCACTCGAAAAGAGTATTAAAGCTATTACAAAGATGAAAGGCGAGGCCGGGGCTTCGCAGGTGGGGCAGATCTGGGGCACAATAAGCCCAATCGGGAATGTTGGAGGCACCGGAGCAGTTGGAAACCCATTAAGGAAAGCTTTTGGCCTTGAATAGGTTTATAACATATGTCTATTGATTTAGTAACTGAATATTTACCCTACGTTGACGAGATTTTTGCTCAAGAGAGTAAAAAGAGCATGTTAACAAATAATGATTTTGCTTTTGAAGGGGCGTCAAAGGTAAGGTTATATAAAATTAGCACCTCTGATATGAACGACTACGGCCGGCAGGGTCCGGAAGCAGGTTATTGGTCAAGATATGGAGCAGTTAGAAGTCTGAATGCAACAACAGAGGAAGCAACACTTAAAAAGGACAGGTCATTTACATTTGTAATTGATAAATTAGATGAGAACCAGACAGGAGGGGCACTCTCAGGAGCTACAGCACTTGCAAGACAGATTAGAGAAGTAACCATTCCTGAGGTTGACTCATACACTTATGATATTATGACCAGTGGCGCAGGAATCAAGCCTGCTGCAGTAACATTGACGGTTGATAATATCTATGATCAGATAATTACAGCGAGTGCAGAGCTTGATGATGCACTTGTACCGGCTGAGGGCAGAGTGTTAACAGTAACTCCACAGATTTACAGGCTGATGAAGAAATCAAAAGAAATCATCCTGGATACAGAAATTGGCGCAGACATGAGAAAAAAAGGCATTATTGCCAATCTTGACGGTGCAGCAGTCGTTAAAATTCCGTCTGCAAGACTTCCGGAAAATTTCGGCTTTATGTTGTCGCACAAATCCGCCTGCTGCGCACCAACACAGTTAGCAGACTACAGAACGCACCAGGACCCACCGGGAATTAGTGGTACACTTGTAGAGGGCCGTGTAGTATATGATGCTTATGTCTTTGAGAACAAAGCCAAGGGTATTTATTACCAGGCAAATAAAGCGGCCGCTAAGAGCGCATAAATTAACTAAGGTATTAATCACATTAACTATGTGGTTGATATATATATCCAATCTTTTTCAATCCCTCATCGTAATTATATCGTAGGAAAATGGGAGTGCCCTTGCGTGCTATTGCGGCATGTGAGGGCATTACTCTATATGGAGATGTGAAATAATGGAACACGTATTAGTAAATAAAGGCTTCATTCTGTTGAATGGTTGGGCTGTATGTCCTGAGTGTGGAAAAAGAATGATAAAAATTTATAAGAATACTGTATTTAAGAATTTACCGGTATGGTGTAAGCAATGCAAAGAGGAAAGGCATATTTCCAGAACGATTGCGCCGGCGCAAGAAGCAGGTAACACAATGGATCAGAGGACTAATATTTGACTAACAGATGACTAACAAATCGACAAGATAACACAAAAAATAGGAAATATAAAACAATGTATACAATCACCAAAGCGCATAAAATCAAGGAATTATAAAATGCAAATACTTAAAATATATATGTTTGAAATTCGGGACGTAGAGGTCGCAAGTTCGAATCTTGTCACGCCGATTTATTTATGGATGTATCTGAATAGTTATCGACTGTATTATTTTGGAGCACGCGCATAGCGTGTTTTTTTTTGTTACCGTTCAGTGTGAATAGTAACTTTTTTTATATTTTCTGAAAATTCACTTTTTATGTCCTTTTATTTAGAAAATGCTGGATTTTTAAATTAACATAATGTACAATAGCCATAGGTTGATAGCATAGCAGGCAGGCCTTGGGTAGCTGTAATCCCTAAAACTTCTAAAACAGCACCCCCAATTCAGCCCAACAGCCGGAAAAGACTAGGCAAAAAGTAGCTGAAACCGCTGAAATCCCCAAAACAGCACCCAAAACCCAACCCAAAAGCCGGAAAAGGCCAGGCAAAAAGTAGCTGAAATCCATTAAAATCATAAAACAGCTCCAAACTATAGTCGGTTTCTATATTTATATTGTGCTATCAAACAAATGGAGACCATAATCTCCACTTTTGAAGATAAATGACAGTTTTCATTTATCATATTCCCCACAAAAACAATTGAATTACTGTTAGAATCACATACATGGCATCACATGATGCAAAGAGTTAGGAGGAAAATAAAATAAGTTCAATAGATAATAGAATCCAATGGTTGGAAGGTGAGATATAGAGATTCAGGAAAGACTGGAGACAATCACTGAGGAAGGAACAATTTATCCTACACAAAAAGACGGAAATGTTAAATGGTATGTTTGGAAAAATGGCAGAAGAGAGTATTTATCAAAGAAAAATGATAAAGAAATCAGAAATCTTGTCAATAAAAAATATCTGGAGCTTTATCTGAAGGACACAATAAATGAACTCAGACTACTCGAGACAAACAGGAAGGCCCGGAAAAAATATAAAACCGATTATGCCCAGAAAATGTTGAAGCAAAAACATTATAGAAGTATACTTTTAGCAGTTGATAAGAAGGAAAATGAAGAGACAAATGAAAAGTCACAGGTTCCTAACCCCGAAGCTCTCAAGTTTTATACTAAAATGGGAATTATAGTGCGGTCAAAATCAGAAGTAATTATTGCGACATCCTTGTATGATAATAATATCAAGTTTGAGTATGAAAAACCGATTAAAATCTCAGATGTTATTTATTATCCCGATTTTACGGTTGAGAAGAAAAATGGCGACATAATTTTGTGGGAGCATCTTGGATTGATAGAAAATCCTGATTATCGAAATAAAGCTTATCGAAAGATATTGAAATATAACGAAAATGGATATTATCAGGGAAAAAATCTTATATTGACATATGAAACAGCGGAAAGTCCATTGGATCCAATGGATGTAGAACATGAAATAGAAAAAATGTGCAGGTGATAAAATGCTCAAAAAATTATGAAGAAAATTTATAGCCATAGCAATGTTATCAGTTTCAATTGTTCTCATTGCAATTGTAGGCACGATAAACATTGCAAATTATATAAGTACGAATGAAGCACTGGATGCGCGCCTTAAGCTGATTGCCGGAAACGGAGGAACATTCCCGGATCTTTTAGAGCAGAAGAACATGGGAGTGGGAAGCAATAAAAAAAATGATGAAAACACAAACACCGGCACAGAAAGCACAAACACCGGAACAGAAAACGCAAACACATTCGGCAATACAGCAGATGAAAGTATAAATAAAGGGACTCCCACGCTCAAAGAGCCACCATCCGGCAGAACAGATGTACAGCCACCGGAGGATATGAATCAGGCTGACTTAAATGAGAACGACATAAATGAGAATGACCTAAAACGCCATGGCATCTCGCCGGAGAGTCAGTTTGATACCAGATACTTCACTGTCACAATAAACAGCAAGGGCGATGTGGAAAATATTGACACAAGTAAAATAGCATCTGTTTCGTCAGAGAATGCAGCACAATACGCGAAAAAGCTTTGGAAATCAGGCAAAAAGGGTGATGGCAAAAATGGATTCTCAGAAAGTTTTAAATACATGACAGTAGGTGAGGGTGGCTCTACAATGTATATTTTTCTGAGTTGTCAGCGAGAGCTTTCAACAATAAGAACATATGTATTAGCCAGTGTTGGAATCAGTGTGTTCGGACTTGCAGTTGTATTTGTTATGATATACTTCTTCTCGGGAAAAATACTAAAGCCTGTATCGGAAAGCTATGAAAAGCAGAAGCGGTTCATAACTGATGCCAGCCATGAAATAAAAACTCCACTTACCATAATAGATGCAAATACAGAGGTCATTGAGATGATGGAGGGAGAGAATGAATGGACAAATAGCACCAGAAAACAGGTGGCACGCTTGACATCGCTCACGGAAAAGCTTGTATTTTTGTCGAGAATGGATGAGGAAGCAACAAAGCTTGAGATGCTGGAATTTTCATTATCTGACGCAATACTTGATACCGCAGAACCGTTTAAAGTGATAGCCCGGACCAAAGGGAAAAAGCTCACAATAGATGTGATAGATGGAATACTGTATACAGGAGATGAGAAGACTATCAGACAGCTTGTATCAATTTTGCTTGATAATGCAATGAAGTATTCAGGATGCAGCAGCGTAAGCTTCGAAAAGGATAATATCAATAAAAAGAATCTTAATAAGACAAATCTTAATAAAACCACCCAAACACAAAACGATTGTGTTACCACCACCGGAGATACGGCACCGGAAATAGAACTAACCATGAGACCATCCGGTAAAAACCGTATAATTACAGTGTGGAACACTGTAGACGAGACTGCAAACATAAAAAAAGGCAGACAGGACATGCTATTTGAGCGCTTCTACCGCACTGATACTTCACACAACTCAAAAACAGGAGGCTTTGGAATAGGTTTATCAGCAGCCTATGCTATAGTAAAGGCACACAAAGGAAAAATCATTGCAGAAAGTAAAGATGGCAGGTCTATTAAATTTACAATCGTACTGTAAATTAAAAATATTTTTTTACATGCATTTTACACACTAATGATTTTGCATTTTACATTTCCCCATTACTATATCAGTTGTAACAAACAAAGAAATAAATTCAAGAAAGAAATGAAAGAGGAAATTAAAATGAAAAATCGTATGAAAAAACTTTTAGTTTTAGCAACTGCTGCAACAATGATGACAGCAGCATTTACAGGATGTGGTTCAAGCTCAGACGGAGCAGACAACAATGCAGATACAAGCGCAGATGAAGGTACATCAAATGAGAACTTAAGCGGTTCACTTTCACTTGCAGGAAGTACTTCAATGGAGAAGCTTTGTGAGGCGCTCAAGGAGTCATTCATGGAGAAAAACCCTGGAGTAACAGTAACAGTAGAGTATACAGGCTCTGGTTCAGGAATCGAGTCAGTAACAGCAGGAAGCGTAGATATCGGAGATTCATCAAGAGCACTTACAGATGATGAGAAAGCAAACGGCGTTGAGGAAAACATCGTAGCAATCGACGGAATCGCAGTAATCACAGACAAGGACAACTCAGTAACAGAGCTTACATCAGATGACTTAAAGAAAATCTACACAGGTGAAATTTCAAACTGGAAAGACCTTGGTGGAAAAGATGAGGCAATCGTAGCAATCGGCCGTGAGGCAGCTTCAGGTACAAGAGGAGCATTCGAGGAGCTTCTTGATGTAAAGGATCAGTGCAAATATGCACAGGAGCTTGACTCAACAGGAGCAGTTCTTGCAAAGGTAGGCTCAACACCGGGAGCAATCGGATATGTTTCACTTGACGTGCTTGATGATACAGTAACAGCAATGAAAATTGACGGAGTAGAGGCAACAGAGGAAAACATTGTAGCAGGCAAATATCTCCTTTCTCGTCCATTCGTAATGGCTACAAAGGGCAAGATTGACGAGCAGAACGATATTGTTAAAGCTTGGTTTGACTATGTAAACTCAGATGAGGGACAGGCAGTTATCAAGAAGGTAGGCCTTATCCTCCCTCAGTAGAAAGTATCGGGCATATTAATGATACGAAATACAGACATCAGTATTAATACATATCGATAAGATACAGGGTTTCCTCAGGAAATGGCAGGTTTCCTGGGGAACTTTTTGAAACAAGGAGTATCAAATGAAACATAAATCCATAGTAGAGAATGTTGCCAAAATAATATTCACGGTATGTGCGGTTGTGGCAATATTCGCAGTATTATCAATAACAATTTATATGTTCCTTAAAGGTGCACCGGCATTTTTCAAGGTCGGAGTGTTAAACCTCTTATTCGGAACAAAATGGGCGCCGACAGCGGCAGACCCAAGCTACGGAATATTGTACATAATCCTCACATCCATCATAGGAACAGCGGTATCTATACTCATAGGAGTACCGATTGCTCTTCTTACGGCAGTATTTCTCACTGAGGTGTCAAACAAAAAGCTCTCAGCGGTAGTGCAGCCGGCAGTAGAGCTGCTTGCAGCCATTCCATCAGTAATCTATGGACTTTTGGGACTTATGATACTTAATCCGGTATTATACAAGCTGGAGAAACATATTTTTGCAAACTCAGCAACACATCAGTTTACCGGCGGATCAAATTTGCTTGCAGCAATCATAGTGCTTGCAATCATGATTCTTCCTACGGTAATAAACATGAGCGTATCATCAATACAGGCAGTACCGCAGCAGATGAGAGCGGCATCCCTTGCTCTTGGAGCAACAAAGATACAGACAATATTTAAAGTGACGGTTCCTGCAGCAAAGTCAGGAATCATGACAGGAATTGTGCTCGGAATAGGTCGTGCGCTTGGAGAAGCGATGGCTATCAACATGGTAGCCGGTGGAACGGTAAGCTTTCCACTTCCGTTCAACTCAGTGCGTTTCCTTACCACACAGCTCGTCAGCGAGATGGGATACGCCAACGGACTTCACAGACAGGTGCTTTTCTCAGTAGGTCTTGTGCTTTTTGTGTTTATCATGATAATCAACCTCACCCTTATGAAACTCAAAAAGAAAGGAGCTGTGGAAAATGACTAGTATAAATGGAAAACGCCGTAGAATAGGCGATGATGTAGTATACTTTTTCATATATCTGTGTGCGGCATTATCGGTAGTGCTGCTTGCGGGAATCATCATATATGTATTTGTCAGGGGAATCGGCCAGGTAAACTGGCAGTTTCTGACCAGCGAGACATCCGTCTTAAGAGGCACTGTCGGAATAGCGGGAAACCTGCTCAATACACTTTACATCATAATTATCACCATGCTCATAGCAACTCCTGTCGGAGTGGGAGCAGCCGTGTACTTGAATGAGTATGCAAAGCCAGGTAAGCTCGTATCCACAATAGAGTTTGCCACAGAGACACTTGCAGGAATACCGTCAATCATCTTTGGTCTCTTCGGAATGATGTTCTTTGGACAGACAATAGGCTTTGGCTACAGTATCCTGACAGGCTCACTGACACTGACACTCATGGTGCTGCCTCTCATCACAAGAAATACACAGGAGGCGCTTAAAACTGTACCGGACAGCTACAGACACGGAGCAGTCGGACTTGGAGCCGGAAAATGGCACACCATCCGCACCATCCTGCTGCCATCAGCCATGCCGGGAATCATCACAGGTGTTATCCTTGCAATCGGCCGAATAGTCGGTGAATCAGCAGCACTCCTCTTTACAGCAGGAAGTGCAGGAATGCTTCCAAAGGTTGCCAGCGGTTATTTCTCAAAGATAATGCAGTCAGGTGGAACACTTACCATCAAGCTCTACCTTGCAGCGACAAGTGAAGGAAAATTCGACCAGGCATTTGGAATTGCGGTTGTGCTTCTCGTAATTGTATTCTTAATCAACATCCTGACAAAGGTGCTGGCAAAGAAATTCCGGGCGAAGTAAACAAATCAACCGGCTATTATAATGATATGAGGGTCAAAATGTATTTTACCCCTTTAATCATAATAATAAATTAACGAATATTGTAAATAACCAATATAATAAACTAACTAAGAAAAGAAGCTTCGATTTGATATCAGTAAATCGGAGCTTCTTTTGAGTTTCATTAAGATTATTTCTTAAACAAATCTTAATGTGTTACATAATTGGATTTTAATGTTACAATTGATACAATAAGAACAACATAAAACTTCCGGAGGCAATTATGTATAAAGTATTAGTATGTGATGATGAAAAAGACATTGTATCGGCAATCAGCATTTATTTAACCAGCGATGGCTACGAGGTAATCCCGGCGCGAAACGGGCTGGAGGCGCTCGATATAGTAAAACACAATGATGTGCATCTTGTCCTGATGGATATCATGATGCCTGTCATGGACGGAATAGAGGCGATGGTGGAAATCAGAAAAATCTCTAATGTGCCGGTCATATTGCTCACTGCCAAAAGTGAGGACACTGACAAGGTACTCGGGCTCACGGTCGGAGCAGACGACTATGTGACGAAACCGTTTAACCCGGTAGAGCTGCAGGCGAGGGTGAAGTCGCAGATCAGGAGGTACATGCTTCTTGGCGCAGGCAATACAAGCGCAGGAAAGCTGGTAATCGGCGGCATTGAGCTGGATGACAAATCAAAGACAGTGACAGTTGATGGCGAGGCAGCAAATCTTACACGTACAGAGTACGATATTTTGAAGCTTCTCATGGAGCATCCGGGCGAGGTGTATTCGCCGAATCAGATATATGCAAAGGTCTGGAAGGATGAGCCGTATGGGACAGAAAACACGGTGGCGGTACATATCCGTCATCTCAGAGAAAAGGTTGAGATAAATCCGGCTGAGCCAAGGTACTTAAAGGTCATCTGGGGACGCGGATACAAAATTGACGCTGAATAGGTGCATGCTTGATACAGCTTTGTCAAGTGAAGCACTATAAAATGGAAGGTGAATGATATGAAAAAAATATCAAGAAATCTGTGGCTTAAGCTGGCGGCATTTATAGTATGCTCGGTCATGGCGGCAGGGCTTGTTGTAACAACGATAGTTGCAGTGTATACAAACAATTATGAAAGTACAGCACAGCTAAGGGATGAAATTCATGCGAATATTGCAGGAGCCTATAGCAGACAGATGGTGTACAATTATGAATCCGGTGATGACAATGCATTTTCGCAGATGATGGACGATACCAATCTGCAGGCCGCAGTGGTAAAGAGTAATGAAACATCAGAGGACAAGGTAGATGTAAAATCTGATGCAGCAAAGGTGTATTCAAGTGTGGATGAAATATCAAATCCGGATTATATTTTTAGCTACAAGGCAAAGAACTTAAAGTGGAACAGGCTATCATATCTGTGGGATGCAATGAGCGGCAGCTATGAAGAGTCAGACGATGCATCAAACAGTATGAACAGTGAGAGAATCAGCTCAATCATGTATTCCAAGACAAATGGGCTCTTTTATCTGTGCCTGAATGATGGTACCGCTTATGTCATTCCAAAGGTGAGGGTGATGACAGGCTCTAACGATAACAGCTCGCTTGGCTTATATAAGGCAGTTGAGAAAACCGATGAGAATGGAAATAATTACTTTGCCTACGAGGAGATGTTTACAGGCCAGTCACTCGATATTACAGGCTTTGCCGAGTGGAAAAATGTAAAGTGCTATGATGAAAAAGGAAATCATATAAAGTGTGGCATGAATCTGAGTGATGACGGCGATTCGCGCTTTGATAGTGACGGCTCTTACTACGATTATGATGAGGATATTTATTATGACAGCTACGAAATCATAAAAGTGGTGGAGCAGGTGAATGAGAGCTATGAGCTTTTACCGGATACCTTTAATATATCGGATACCGGAATTGTGTACTATCCATACACCCAAACGGAAGATAAGCCTGAGTACTATTATGTGTATGCAAAGCTTCCGCAGCAGCTTCAGGAAAAGGGCGATTACTTCAATCAGGCAGACAGCTTACTTGACGTCATGGAATTTACAGAGGCTCATTTAAGTGTATTGTTTGTCATATTTATACTTGGTTTTGTGATTACAGCGGGGTATCTGCTGACAGTTGCCGGAAAACGTGAGGATTCGGAAGAAATTAAATTACGATTATATGACAGGCTGCCGTATGAGGTGATGCTTGGAGTGACAATGTTTGCAGACTTTATGGTATTTCCGGCAGGCTTTTTGCTTATAAAGCAGCTTCCGGTGGTGGCACTCATTTGTCTGGCGGCAACCATGGTTTCGCTTGAAGCAATCCTGACAACATACGTAAGAATCAGGGCACATGAGTTCTGGAAGCATACACTGTGCTACTATGTTGTTAGATTTTTCTTAAAGCCTGTCAAAAAGCTATGCAGGATGGTATTTGCCCCAATCAGATACGGCTTTTCATGGATAGAAAGAAATGTACCGCTGTTTTTGATCAGTATGCTGGCATTTGGTTTCATATGCCTGCTTGAGCTTATAGGATTTGGAATAGGGAGTATTGGATTTATATTCATTATAAAGCTTATAGAGCTTGCTCTGCTTATCGCATTTATCATGCAGTATGACAGGATAAGATGCGCCGCAAAGGCTATAGCAAACGGTGATTTTTCACAGCCGGTTGATACGTCAAAACTCATGCTGTTTTTCAGAAAGCATGGAGAGGATTTGAATAATGTGAGCAATGGAATAGAGGCCGCGGTCTCTGAAAAAATGAAGAGCGAGCGCTTCAGGACGGAGCTCATCACAAATGTGTCGCATGATATCAAGACACCGCTCACCTCCATTATCAATTATGTGGACCTGTTGCAGAAGGAGGACATAGATAACGAGAAGGTACGCGAATATCTTGACGTTCTCGACAGACAGTCATCACGTTTGAAAAAATTAATTCAGGATTTACTCGAAGCGTCAAAGGCATCTACCGGCAGCATAAATGTAGAACTTGAGGAACTGGATGCGGCTGTTATGCTGTCACAGGTAGCCGGAGAATACAAAGAAAAATTCGAGAAAAATAATCTTGATTTAATTATCAAAAATGACGTTACACCTGTCATGATTCAGGCAGATGGACGACATCTGTGGAGAGTGTTTGATAATCTGATGAACAACATCAACAAATACGCCCAGCCGGGTACGAGAGTGTACATTGACATCATTCCAAAGGACAGCGGAGCCATCATAACCTTCAAGAATGTATCAGCTACACCGCTTAATATCTCAAGCGATGAGCTCAAGGAGCGTTTTGTCAGAGGAGACAGCTCGCGAAATACCGAGGGCAGCGGACTGGGACTGTCTATTGCAGAAAGTCTCATGAAGCTCATGAATGGTACTTTGGAGCTGATTGTGGATGGCGATCTTTTTAAGGTGACTCTGGAGTTTTGAGCTTTTTAAAACTATATTATATATTGAACTTATACGACATAAGAAACAACAAAATCCGGGGCAGATGCCCCGGATTTTAAGTCATTCTTTGAGGTTTCAATTCTATATAGAACAAGATCTCTTCTTGTACCAATTTCTACATCATGCTGCTCCATATAGTATAACCCCCTCTTTATGAATATTTGAATAAAATGGATAATTTACTACCCACTTATTAAAAATCTCTTCACTTTTGGCAATTGGTTTTATGTCAATGTCATGATCCAGATTAAAGTCATATGTCATATAGGAAAGCTTCTCACCATAAGATTTAAGTTCAATATCTGACATATCAACCAAAATCATAATATCTATATCTGAGTCGGGTCTGAAATCGCCTCTGGCATACGAACCATATAAAATAATCTGTCTGACATGTGAACCATAAATTTTTTTGATTTCTTCAATGTATTGTCCAATAAGATTATACATAGCTTTTGGCATATGCTACCCCTCCTTAAAAAAAAATCTTCACTCTACTATTTTATTATACCATATATTAAAAAAAATGCATTTTATATTTTACCACAAAAAGTCGGTATAAAAATCCGGGGCATCTGCCCCGGCCTCAGACTGTAGACGTGATTTAATTTCCCGATATCATCTCCAAAAACCTCTCATGAATCCGTGTATCATCATCAAGCTCCGGATGGAAAGCCAGCCCAATCTGGTTCTTATACTGCACGCCGACAATTTTGCCGTCATACTCTGCGAGTACACGCACATCATTCTTTGCTGAAGCATCAATAGCTTCCACGTAAGGTGCTCTGATAAATGTCATGGTAAAGTCAAAGCTATTGTCAAACCTTGCTGTAGCCTCAAAGCTTCCAAGCTGTCTGCCGTAGGCATTTCTTTTAACAGTGACAGGCAAAGTGCCGAAATATACGTTGTCATCGTTGCTGATATGAGAAGCTAAAAGGATAAGACCGGCGCAGGTTGCAAGCACCGGAAGTCCGTTTGCGATTCTTTCCTTAAGCTCATCAAACATATCAAGCTCACGGAGCAGCTTGCCTTGCACAGTGCTCTCACCTCCAGGCAGCACGAGTCCGTCTAAGTCACAGATATCTGATTTCCGGCGCAGCTCTACACATTCGCACCCAAGAGACTCAAGCATGCGCTTGTGCTCAATAAACGCTCCCTGAACAGCTAAAACACCAATCTTAAGTCCTGATTTCATTTTATTTGCCTCTTTCTTCCATGATGATTTTAATCTCGCTCTCGTTGATTCCGACCATAGCCTCACCGAGATTCTCAGAAAGCTCTGCGATGAGCTTTGCATCAGTAAAGTTTGTCACAGCTTTTACGATAGCGGCAGCTCTCTTGGCAGGATCGCCTGACTTGAAGATACCTGAACCGACGAACACACCCTCAGCACCGAGCTGCATCATAAGAGCCGCATCAGCCGGAGTAGCCACACCGCCTGCCGCAAAGTTTACAACCGGAAGCTTGCCATTGTCATGAACGAATTTGACAAGCTCGAAAGGCACCTGAAGATTTTTAGCTGCCTCGAAAAGCTCATCCTCACGCATGGAAGTAAGCTTTGCAATCTCAGAATTCATCTTTCTCATATGTCTGACAGCCTGCACGATATCACCTGTACCGGGCTCACCTTTTGTACGGATCATGGAAGCTCCCTCGTTGATACGGCGGAGTGCTTCACCGAGATCTCTTGCACCACATACGAAAGGCACCTTGAAATCTCTCTTATTGATATGGTACACATCATCAGCAGGTGAAAGCACCTCAGATTCATCAATGTAGTCAATCTCGATAGCCTCAAGTATCTGAGCCTCCACGAAGTGACCGATACGGCACTTTGCCATGACGGGGATGCTGACAGCCTCCTGAATGCCCTTAATCATCTTAGGATCGCTCATTCTTGAAACACCGCCTGCGGCTCTGATATCAGCAGGTATTCTCTCAAGCGCCATGACAGCACATGCACCGGCTGCCTCGGCAATCCTGGCCTGCTCCGGAGTAGTGACATCCATGATGACACCGCCCTTGAGCATCTGCGCAAGCCCTTTGTTGAGTTCGTATTGAGTATTCTTATTGTTTTTCATTTGTTAAATCTCCTTTTATTTTTGTATTTGCTCATGCCAGCCATATATCATGGTTGCAATATTACGCCACATCTGGTAATGTTAAAATATTCAAAATAAGGAAAATAAAAATGCCAGAAAGCGGTGAATCAAATGCTGACCTACGACCTCACAAAAACAGACGGACCACTCTACAAATGCCTTTATGAGTGCATCAAAAACGATATATCACAGGGAAAATTAAGCTCCGGGGAGAAAATGCCATCAAAACGTACCCTCGCAAAGAATCTGGGGGTTAGTACCATTACGGTTGAAAATGCATATGACCAGTTGATAGGCGAGGGCTATATGTTTGCAAGACCAAAGAGGGGCTATTTCATAGCCGATGTGTCAGATATCAGGGTAATCAAGGCACCGGTGCAGAAGGAGCTTAGCATAAAGCTGCCGCCTGAGCAGGATGAAAGTATATTTGACTTCTCATCAAACAGGACAGACTCGGGTAACTTTCCATTTTCCATATGGGCAAAGCTCATGCGAGAGACGATTTCCCTTAGGGAGCAGGAACTTTTGTCGGTGTCGCCGTGTGGCGGAGTGAGAGAGCTTCGGGAAGCGATAGCAAGCCATCTGTCATCGTTTCGCGGTATGAATGTGGACCCGGACCAGATAATAGTCGGAGCGGGAACAGAGTATCTGTACGGACTGCTTGTGAAGCTTTTGGGTACGGACAAGGTATACTGCGTGGAGGATCCGGGCTATAAGAAAATCAGCCAGATATACGAGTGCAACAATGCAAAATGCCTGCCGGTGCAGATGGATGAGCAGGGCATCAGCGTGGAGCTTATAAAGAAAGCGAACGCGCAGATAGCACATATCAGCCCGACACACCATTTTCCGACAGGAATCACGATGCCTGTGAACCGCCGCTATGAGCTTTTGGCATGGGCCAACGAGAGCAGCGACAGATACATCATAGAGGATGATTATGACAGTGAGTTTCGCATGAACGGACACCCGATACCGCCCATCCTCTCGATTGATGCGTGTGAAAAGGTCATCTATATAAATACATTTTCAAAATCTCTCACATCCACCATCCGAATCAGCTACATGGTGCTGCCGGAGCATCTGGCAAATGAGTTTTACAGGAGGCTTTCATTTTACTCATGTACGGTATCGACCTTCGAGCAGTATACGCTGGCACGATTTATCAGCGAGGGCTATTTTGAAAAGCACATAAACAGAATGAGACTGCACTACGGCAGAAAGCGCCAGAGCGTGCTTTCGTCCATAAAAGGCTGCTTCACTGAAAAGGAATGCAGGGTAATAGAAAATGACTCCGGACTGCATTTTATCATACAGTTTGACACGAACCTTCCGGACAAAACAGTTGAAGAAAGGCTTTTGAAAAAAGGCATAAAGCTTCAGGCGATTACCCATTTCAACCTGATCAAGCCAAAGGAGGACAGGCATCAGTTTATTATCAATTACTCAAATATTGATGCAGACAGGATAATGGATGAGCTTTTAATTATTAAAGATACAATACTTTAACCAGACAGTACTTTAATAAAGCCGACTATAAAGCATATAAATAGTATATACAAATAATAAATACAAACAGTGCGAATAATTTATGTGTGTAAAAATTTGACATAGATTTTACATACATCTGATAGAGCATTTTACAAAGCATCCATATAATGTATTCTCGAAGACAAGAAATTTATTACATGTTGCAGGAGATACAAATGGAGAAAAAAATCAAAATTCAGGTTCGCGACCTGAATCTGTATTATGGCCAGAATCATGCACTGCATGGTGTCAATATGGACATAAAAGAAAACAGCGTGACAGCGCTGATCGGACCGTCAGGATGTGGTAAGTCTACATTTTTAAAGTGTATCAACAGAATGAATGATCTGGTTGACAACGTCAGAATCGAGGGAAGCATAGAGATAGATGGTGAGAATATATATGCACCATCAGTCGATACAACCGTACTTCGCAAAAAGGTCGGCATGGTTTTTCAGCAGCCAAATCCGTTCCCGATGAGCATATATGACAATATCGCATATGGCCCGAGAGTGCATGGCATCAAGGATAAAAAGATACTCGACCAGATAGTTGAGGAAAGTCTTCAGGGTGCTGCGATATTCAATGAAGTTAAAGATAGATTAAAGAAATCTGCTATGGGACTTTCGGGTGGACAGCAGCAGAGACTGTGTATTGCGAGAGCGCTTGCCGTACAGCCGGAGGTGCTTTTGATGGATGAGCCAACATCAGCGCTCGACCCTATCTCTACTTCAAAGATAGAGGAGCTCATGGAGGATTTAAAGAAAAAGTACACAGTTGTAGTAGTGACACATAACATGCAGCAGGCAGTGCGTGTGTCAGACGATACAGCCTTCTTTCTTGTGGGAGATATGGTAGAGTTTGGTGACACAAAGACAATTTTCTCATATCCACAGGACAAGAGAACAGAGGATTACATCACAGGGAGGTTTGGTTAATGAGATCGAAATTCGACGAGCAGCTTAAGAAGCTGAATGAAGAAATGATGCACATGGGAAGCATGATTGAGGAGTCAATCCAGAAAGCAATCGAGGCATTTATACATCAGGATGCCGATAGCGCCAAAGCCATCATGGAGGGCGATTCAGAGATAGACAGAGAGCAGAAAAAGATAGAGAGCCTGTGCTTTGATCTGCTCATGCAGCAGCAGCCTGTAGCAAGAGACCTTAGAACAATTTCTGCAGCGATGAAGATGGTTACTGATATGGAGCGTATAGGAGACCACGCAGCCGATATCAGCGAGATGACCATTTTGATGAGCAGTGATAAGCCATACAGGGTCAATATAGAGCATGTCAAGAGCATGGCTTCAGAGACAATGCTTATGCTTATCAGGGCAATCGAGGCATATGTTGAGAAGAACAATGACAAGGCTCACATAGTGATGAAGCAGGATGATGTGGTTGATGATCTTTTTGATAAGGTAAAGGCTGAGCTTATTGATTTCATCAGGGAGCATCCAGAGGATGGTGAGCAGGCAGAGGATCTTCTCATGGTTGCAAAATACTTTGAGCGTATCGGAGACCATGCGACAAATATTGCTGAGTGGGTTGAGTTTGCGCTTGATGACAAAGTTCGCAAATCATGATTTAATCTTTATGCTGAAAAATTAAATCATAGTTATATACAGATAAAATTGATACAGACGATGGATTTTACATAAATTTTACATAAAACCATCGTCTGTTTTACATTAGTAATGTATAATCGAAAGTAAAAAGCAGGTAAAAATTTTACATAAGATTTTTTGAAATGGAGAAAGCTATGGCACTTATTTATATTGTAGAGGACGATGAGAGCATACGTGAGATAGAGACTATTGCTTTAAAAAACAGTAATTACATCGTCAGTGCATTTGAAAACGCAAAGGAATTTTACAAGAAACTGGATGAACTTGTACCGGACCTTATACTGCTTGATGTGATGCTTCCGGATGAGAGTGGCTACGATATCGTGAGAAAGCTCAGAAAACGTCCGGCCACACAGGATATTCCTATTATAATGGTCACAGCCAAGACCACAGAGATGGATATGATAAAAGGGCTTGACGGAGGCGCAGATGATTACATCAAAAAGCCTTTCTCAATCATGGAGCTTATCACAAGAGTAAAGGCACTGCTCAGGAGAACAGCGAAGGAGGAGCCGAAGCTTTTAAAGCTGGATGATCTGGTGATTGACCATGAGCGCCATGTGGTTACAGTGAACAATGAGCCGGTTGACCTTACATACAAGGAGTACGAGCTTTTAAGGCTTCTGATGGGCAGTCAGGGCATAGTCATGACCAGGGAGGTCATCATGAGAAGCGTCTGGGATACTGACTTTGAGGGCGAGACACGTACAGTGGACATGCACATAAAGACACTCCGCCACAAGCTGGGTGACTATGGTAGCAGGATAAAGACAGTCAGAAATGTGGGCTATGTTATAGAATAATAGCTGTTATAATGATTTCTAATATACATAAGCGGAGCGTACAGCATGAAAAAGAAGATTAATTACTATCTGGTAGCGACAGCACTTTTTGTAGCGATTGCAACTATGGTTTCCATGACAGTAATCAACTATTACCTCTTTCAGAAGCAGGTAAAGGAAGACCTGCAGGTCATGGCAGAGACAATAGAAAGCACCGGAATACTAAAACAGGATATAAATGAAATCCCGCAGATTGACGTGGAGGGTATTCGTGTCACCTGGATTGACAAGGACGGCACAGTGCTGTATGACAATCAAAATAATGTGAAAAAACTTGAAAATCATGGCAATAGACCGGAAGTTGAATCAGCATTTGATAAAGGTACGGGAGACAGCGTGAGAACATCAGCCACCATGAACAGCAATACCTTCTATCATGCCATAAAGCTCAATGATGGAACGGTACTGCGTGTCTCTATTGCAGCAAGAAGTATCTGGAACATGTTTGCAAGCAGTATACCTGCCATGCTTATAGTGACGGTTATCATAGTAGGAATATGTGTGCTTCTCGCAAAGAGCCTGACCAGAAAGCTCATGAAGCCAATCGAGACACTCGCAGGCAACCTTGAGCAGGCCTCTGTCATCCAGAAAAAGACAGAGTACAAGGAACTTGTGCCGTTCATGAATGCGATAAGGATACAGCATGAGGGCGTTCTTGCCGCGGCAAAGAGCAGACAGGACTTCACAGCCAATGTGTCACACGAGCTAAAGACTCCGCTCACAGCCATCTCCGGCTATGCAGAGCTCATAGAAAACGGCATGGTCGAAAAGGAGCAGCAGATTCATTTTGCCACTGAAATCAGAAGAAATGCACAGCGCCTGCTTTCCTTGATCAATGATATCATAAAGCTCTCGGAGCTTGATTACAGCGAGGCACAGCAGGGCTTTGAACAGCTTGATCTGTACGGTCTGGTCAAGGACTGCATGGAAAATCTACAGGTGAATGCCGAGCAGAGAAAAGTAGCACTCAATTTTGACGGCACTGACTGTATGGTACGAGGCAACAGGCAGCTTCTCACGGAGCTCGTTGAGAATCTCTGCCAGAATGCTATCCGCTACAACAATGAGGGCGGCACTGTAAATGTGACGGTACACAAGCTCGGTGGAAAGACAGTTCTCACGGTCGAGGACAACGGCATAGGCATCCCAAAGGACCAGCAGGAGCGCGTCTTTGAGCGCTTCTACAGAGTGGACAAGAGCCGCTCGAAGGAGACCGGCGGCACAGGCCTTGGGCTTGCGATAGTAAAGCATATAGTGGAGCTGCATGATGCAGGGCTGACGCTCGACAGCGAGGTGGGACGTGGCACAACAATAAAGGTGGAGTTTTAGCTCCGCCTTTTTGCATGCAGGGCGGGACGTAAGCACACAAGCTCTTGCAAAATCGTGGCGCAGTGTTTATAATCATATGTTAGCAGTGAAAACAAGGCAAAACCAGGAGGAACAGCCATGTATCAGGAAATATCAAAATTACTTATGTACGGAGATTTATCTCAGGACGAGATACTTTATAAATTGGGCCAGCTCTTTGAGCAGTTTGAGGTGGGCGAGTACAACAAGACAGAGCTTGTGCGCGACATCAATACACAGGTCAAGAGAATCCTAAAGGTAGCGACAGACTATGGCTTTGATGACAATCTGTGGCACAACTATCTCACTTTCTTCCTTATGATGAGCGAGAATCCGTTTTCCATCACCTGTGAGAAGGTCGGAGCCAGCGATGGCAGCGTAAATGGGCTTGTGGCAAACGATTTCAGGATTTTTAAGAAGCTTTTCGATTATGATTTCAAGCCAATCGAGTCAGCACTCGGAATAGACTGCTTCACACAGATCAGCAATTATAAGGCCATTGTGAAAAAGGACCTTATGTACAATCACAATGTCAGCGAGAAAGTAAGGGCGCTGAGCAAGAAGCTTGAGGCAGCTAAGGACGAGCAGGAGTTCTTTGATGTGGTAACAGGCTTTTACAAGGCATACGGAGTCGGCATGTTTGGTCTCAACAAGGCATTCAGGATTGAGGAGCATCTGGACGGGGGATTCTCCTTCATGCCAATCAACAATATGGATGCGGTCATGCTCGATGACCTGATCGGTTATGAAATCCAGAAGAAAAAGCTCACTGACAATACAGAAGCGTTTGTACAGGGCAAAAAGGCCAACAATGTGCTGCTTTTCGGAGACAGCGGAACCGGAAAATCAACAAGCATCAAGGCTATTGTCAATCAGTATTATGATGACGGACTGCGCATGATTGAGATATACAAGCATCAGTTTAAATATCTGTCAAAGATTATCGCAGCAATCAAAAACAGAAACTACAGATTTATCATATATATGGATGACCTCTCATTCGAGGAGCATGAGATTGAGTACAAGTTCCTAAAGGCAGTTATCGAGGGCGGCGTGGAGACAAAGCCTGACAACATACTGATTTATGCAACCTCTAACCGCCGTCACCTGATAAAGGAGACATGGAATGATCGTAATGACCAGGACAACAGCAATGACAAGCACCACTCAGATACAGTTGAGGAGAAGCTGTCACTTGTAAACCGTTTTGGTGTGACGATCAGCTACTCAAAGCCATCGCAGAAGGAGTTCTTCAATATTGTAACAGAGCTTGCGAGAAAGAGCGGCTGCACACTTTCAGACGAGGAGCTGTGCAGGGAGGCAAACAAGTGGGAGCTCAGCCATGGTGGCATTTCGGGACGTACTGCAACACAGTTTGTCAACTACATTATGGCTAACAATTAAGCAGCAGGCATAAGCATGAAAGGATAGTATATGCTCTACCAGATAAGTAATGGCGCTGTCGCATTTGGCGACGACGTCATTTTGCATAGTATAGATTTTGAAATCAGAAACACAGAAAAGATAGCAATAGTCGGCAGAAACGGCTGTGGCAAGACAACACTTTTAAAGCTCATTTCAGGCGAGGTTGAGATGGAAAAGCTCGACAGCGATGAGAGCGCCTTTATTGCAAAGGCAGGAAACCCGGAGATAGGGTATCTGAAGCAGATTGCGTTTGATGATCCTGATGTGACACTCGAGCAGGAGGTGCGCAAATGCTTCGTGAAAATGGACGAGCGAAAGGCAGAGCTTGCGCGCGCGGCGGCAGAGCTTGAGCATGATTATTCCGATGAAAAGGTGGCCAGATATACCGCGATGGAGGAGGCCTTCAAGGATGATGGCGGCTACTATTATGAGAAGGAATATGAGGTCATGATCCGCAAGTTCGGCTTCTCTGACGACGAGCGTAAAAAGCCAATCCGTGATTTTTCCGGAGGTCAGCAGACCAAGATAGCATTCATAAAGCTGCTTTTGTCAAAGCCTGACATACTGCTTTTGGACGAGCCGACCAACCACCTCGATGTCACGACGATTGAGTGGCTTGAGGGCTATCTGAAGTCGTACCCGAAGGCAGTGGTTGTCGTATCCCATGACCGTATGTTTCTCGACAATGTGGTAGATGTGGTATACGAGATAGAGTACGGCACAGCAAGGCGCTATCCGGGCAATTATACCAATTTTATCGCCCGCAAAAAGGAAAACTACGACAAGCAGATGAAGGATCACATCGCCCAGCAGAAGGAGATAGAGCGTTTGCAGCGTATGGTTACGCGCTTCAAGGGCAAGCCGACCAAGACAGCCATGGCACAGTCAAAGCAGAAGGCTATCGACCGCATGGTGATTATCGAGGCACCGGACAAGTACGACAACAAGACCTTCCATGCCAATTTCCAGCCCGAAAAGGAGACCGGAAACGATGTGCTTTATACATCAGAGCTTGCAATCGGCTATGACCATCCGCTCTCCGTAGTGTCGCTTGATTTGAAAAGAGGCGAAAAGCTTGGCATACTCGGCGGAAACGGACTTGGAAAATCGACATTTTTAAAGACTATCGTGGGTAAGATCCCTGCACTTTCAGGCGAGTACCGCTTTGGAACCAACGTGCAGATAGGATATTTCGACCAGCAGATGGCCATGTATACAAGCAACAAGACTGTGCTCGATGATTTTTGGGATGAGTATCCGAATCTCACGGAAACCGAGGCCAGAAATGCACTCGGAGCCTTTCTTTTTTCAGGGGATGACGTGTTCAAGAACGTAAATATGCTCTCCGGAGGAGAAAAGGTCAGACTGGCGCTTTGTAAGATTTTAAAGACCAGACCGAACGTGCTCGTGCTCGATGAGCCAACTAACCATATGGATATCGTAGGCAAGGAAACGCTGGAGAGCATGCTTAAGGACTACAAGGGCACACTGATTTTTGTATCACACGACAGATATTTTGTGAAAAAGGTAGCCACACAGCTGCTTGTGTTCGAGGATGGCACTACCAATCTCTATCAGTTTGGCTATGAGCAGTATCAGGAAAAGCTCGACAGGGAGGCTTCGGAGAGCAAAAATGTATACAGAGGCAATGCGATATTTGGCGGTGCGATAAGCCAGAACGGCAGCAGTCAGACAGGTAGTGATGCAAACCGGAGCACGTCACAAACCGCTGCAGCAGGTAATGTGGGCGAAAGCACCAATGCAAATAGCACAGCCCAGGCAGGCGGCATGGCTGTCTCATCAACCGGCAAAGCATATTACAACCCGGGCAAGGAGCGCTCAAAGATACAGAAAAAGGTCAAAAAGGCCGAGGAGGACCTGGCGGTCAAGGAAGCAAAGCTCGATGAGCTCAAGGCCGAGCTCATGAAGCCGGAGTATCAGTCAAGCTACTCAAAGCTCACGGAAATCCAGAACGAAATAGACGCTCTCGAGGAAGAAATCCTTATAGATATGGAGGCGTGGGAGGAGCTTTCCTCTCAGCTTGAGGCGCTGGGATAGGTTAGATGCGCTGTGGTAGCTTAGAAACGTTGTGATAGCTTAGATGTGCTGTTGTAGTTGAGAAATGTTGCGATAGTGTATAAAAAATCACTTGACTTGATGTTTCTTATTCTGATGAAATCCCTAATCATAGCGAAATCAAGCGATTTCGCGAAAAACCGTAAATAAACCCTTGATTATTTATATAAATTGCATAAAAATGGTTGATGAAAACGAAATTTATGGTATAATATTTACATGATACAGACAACGTATCAAATAAACGATAAAGGGGTTGGACATCATGAGAATAACAATTTCAGGAAGAAACATCGAATTAACAGAGGGGCTTAAGCAGGCAGTAGAGGAGAAGCTGTCAAAGCTGGAGAAGTTTTTTAAACCGGACACAGACGTATACGTTACACTCAGCGTAGAAAAGGATAGACAGAAAATTGAGGTTACTATCCCGGCAAAGGGACATGTTATCCGTTCAGAGCAGGTCAGCAGCGATATGTACGTATCAATTGACCTAGTAGAGGAAGTAATCGAGAGACAGCTTCGCAAATACAGAACCAAGATTTCCGCAAAGAAGTATGCACCGGCGATATTCCAGGATGATTTCGTGGAGGCAGACGATGCAGAGGACGAGGAAATCAAGATTGTCCGTACCAAGAGATTTGGTATGAAGCCTATGTATCCTGAGGATGCATGCATCCAGATGGAGCTCTCAGGACACGATTTCTTCGTATTCAGAAATGCAGAGAATGACGAAGTAAATGTAGTCTACAAGAGAAAAGGAAATACATACGGACTTATCGAACCGGAATGTTAGACTCTTATTTTTCATCATAATTTAACCTTTCTTTCATCGAAAATCGGCAGCCGTTGGCTGCCGGTTTTTTATATTAACCATTATAATAAATTTTAAAAAAATAAAATAATTAGAACAAAAACCTCAAAATATAGTACAAATTTATCATTCCAAAAATTCTTATGAGAAAAGCGCAATATAAACCAAAAACCAACTAAATTAAACCAAAAACCATGTCGTATTTTGTCGAAAACTGCTAATCACCTATCAATATTAAAAATTCTAATAGAAATCTTCAAAATACCAGCACGTAACGCGCCTAGAATATTGATATATTATATGGAAAAATGAACCCACCAACAAAAACAAAGAGAAAAATTTCGTAAAAAACGAAAAATTTCAAAAGAAAGACAAAAAGAAGTTCTATGAAAAATATAGTTGATGGAGGGGAACAAATATTTGAGAACAATGTACTATGAACAGAAAGGACTTATTAACCTCGATGATATCGTAGATATATTTATTGAGGTGGGAAATATACACAATTACCTGGAAAATGCAGCCTTGCGGATTTTGCTTTTTGGCAATCCGGAGCTGAATTTTTATCAGTGTCGATTATTAGTATTGAAGTACGGAGAATCACTTTCACAGTATGATTTGCACGGGCGGATGGTATTTATGAGAATGATACAGCTGCTGGAAGCTAACACTGTTTAAAATAAAATGAGAATTTCTTTTTTGACCGGGCAGCCGGTCTTTCTTTTTTGCACAAATGGTGTTATAATTTTGGAAAAATTATGTTGATTACTCATAGCTTTAAAAAAGAAGCATTGCATTGTGTTTAATTAAACCAAAGCATGATAATTCAATCAAAGAAAAGAGGACAAAAATGAACATCGTAGTACTTGCCGGAGGGCTCAGCACAGAGAGAGATGTTTCCTTCAAGACAGGAAGCATGGTGGCTAAGGCGCTCAAAGAGAACGGCCACAAAGTTATATTATTGGATGTATTTATGGGATATAGTGACAGGGAGGAGGACCTGACAGGTATATTTGACCGGGCGGACGAGATAAGCGTGCAGGTCAGTGATATTCCGACAGAGGCACCTGACCTCGCAAAGGTAAAGGCTTCCAGAAAGGACCAGTCACCTTGCTTCTTCGGACCAAATGTCATCAAAATGTGTCAGATGGCGGACATTGTTTTCATGGCTCTCCACGGAGAAAACGGAGAGAACGGAAAGATACAGGCAGCATTTGACCTCTTCGGTGTCAAATATACAGGCAGCGATTATTTAAGCTCAGCCATCGCCATGAACAAGGAGACCTCAAAGCAGTTCTTTCTTGCAAACGGTATCCCTACTCCAAAGGGTATTTCCATGACAAGAGCGACCAGACAGGACGATATCACAAAGCTTGACCTGACACTTCCATGTGTGGTAAAGCCATGCTGCGGTGGCTCAAGCATCGGTGTCACCATCGTTAGGGATGCGGCAGAGTTCAAGGCGGCACTTGACGATGCCTTCAAGTGGGAAAATGAGCTGGTTATCGAGGAGTTTGTACAGGGCAGGGAGTTCTCTGTCGGCGTTATCGAGGGCAAGGCTCTTCCTATTATAGAGATTGCACCGAAGGAGGGCTTCTACGATTATAAGAACAAATACAAGGCGGGCAGTACAGTAGAGACATGTCCGGCCGAGCTTCCTGAGCAGGTGACAAAGGATATGCAGCACTATGCCGAGGAGGTTGCGCGTGTTATCGGGCTTGACACATATTCACGCTCAGACTTTTTGCTCAATGACAAAAATGAGATGTTCTGCCTCGAGGCAAACACACTGCCGGGCATGACTCCGACCAGTCTTCTGCCACAGGAGGCCGCGGTTATCGGTATGAGCTTTAATCAGCTCTGTGAGCATCTGATTGACATATCTTTGAAAAAATATGAGGTGTAGCATGTCGGATAAGTACATGAAGAATCTTACATTTGCAAATATCGCAAAGGCCTGTGAGGGCACATACATAGGCGATGAGACACTGCTTGATACGACAATCACCGGCGCAGTCATAGACAGCAGACAGGTGAAGGAGGGCTATCTTTTTATCCCGATAAAGGGAGAAAGGGTGGACGGACACAAATTCATTCCGACTGTGTTTGAGCAGGGGGCGGCAATTGTGCTCTCTGAGCATGAGCTGACGGATTCGGCAGGCCCATATGTGCTTGTTGAATCAACCACCGATGCCATGAAAAAGCTTGCGGCATTTTACAGAAAAAGCCTTGATATCAAGGTGGTGGGTATCACCGGAAGTGTCGGCAAGACCAGCACCAAGGAGATGATATCGTCAGTTCTTGAGCAGAAATACAGCGTCCACAAGACCGCAGGCAATTTCAACAACGAGATAGGCTTGCCACTCACCATTTTCGGAATCAGGGAAAGCCATCAGGTAGCGGTGCTTGAGATGGGCATATCTGATTTTGGCGAGATGCACAGACTTTCTACTATGTCTTGCCCGGATGTCATGGTCATCACCAATATCGGCTACTGCCATCTGGAGTTTTTGGGCGACAGGGATGGTGTGCTTAAAGCAAAGACAGAGTGCTTTGAGCATATGATGCCGGATGCGGTCGCAGTGCTGAATGCAGATGACGACAAGCTGGCCACAGTGCAGACGGTAAATGGAAAGCCTGCCATATACTATGGCAAGGAATCAGCATCAGGCGTTCATAAATCAGTATATATCACAAATATTGAAAACCTGGGCTTTGACGGCATGAAGGCTCATTTTGTCACTCCGGAGGGTGAGTTTGATGCACAAATCCACATCCCGGGTGAGCACAATGTATACAATGCCATGGCGGCAGCAGCTGTCGGATTGCAGCTTGGCCTCACAATAGCTGAGATAAAGTCAGGAATCGAGAAAGCAGAGACAATCGCAGGGCGTACCAATTTCATCAAAACACACGGCATGACAGTGATAGATGACTGCTACAATGCAAATCCTGTATCCATGAAATCCTCTATCGAGGTGCTTTCACATGCAAAGGGAAGGACAATAGCAGTGCTTGGCGACATGGGTGAGCTTGGAAGCGATGAGAAAAAGCTGCACCATGAGGTAGGCGAAGCAGTTGGAGAGAATCATATCCATACACTTTTTGCCGCAGGAGAGCTTGCAAAGGAATATGCAGCCGGAGCAGCGGAGAAATCATCCGATGTAGACATCCACTATTTCGAGGATAGGGAAACCATGACACAGGAGCTTCTTTCATATGTGAAGGAGGGCGACACCATACTGGTGAAGGCATCGCACTTCATGGAGTTTCCGAAGGTGGTAGAGGCACTGAGTAAGTAAAATCAATCGGGTAGAAATTAATTCGATATTTAATAATTGCGAGGGATGGATATTCTCCAAGCCTCATAATATTATAAAAGAAAGAGAGAAAAATAATGGCACAGAATCCAATCGTAACAATCACAATGGAAAACGGCGATGTAATCAAGGCGGAGCTTTATCCGGAAATCGCACCAAACACAGTAAACAACTTTATCAGCTTAATTAATCACAACTTCTATGACGGAGTATGCTTCCACCGTGTAATCAAGGGCTTCATGCTTCAGGGCGGAGATCCTGACGGAAACGGCACAGGCGGCCCTGGCTATGAAATCAAGGGCGAGTTCACACACAACGGCTTCAAAAATGACTTAAAGCACACAGCCGGTGTACTTTCAATGGCACGTACCATGATACCTGATTCAGCAGGCAGCCAGTTCTTCATCATGCATCAGGATGCACCACATCTCGACGGCGAGTATGCGGCATTCGGCAAGGTGATCGAGGGCATGGATGTGGTAAACAAGATCGCAGAGGTGCGCACAGACTACATGGACAAACCACTTGAGGCTCAGGTCATGAAGACAGTTACAGTTGAGACATTCGGAGTGGACTATCCGGAGCCGGAGACAGTTTAATGATAATAATTATTGATGAGGCAAGCGCAAAACTTGCCTCTTTTTACTATCATGACGAGATATTAAAGCCACAGTGGAAGCGTGCAGTAGAGATGACATCTGCTCCCGCCGACTACATCTGGATAGTATCAAACAGGCAGCAGAAGCAAATAGCCGACTCACTCGGAATAGCATCAGTAGGAGAACCGCAGTGCGGCACGCGCTATGCAGTCGAGAGCCTTGCAGAGCTTGATATTGAGTTTCTGGAGCGTGTGCGCAGGCGGTATAATCACATCCCGTGGGACATCGGCGAGACAGACAGGTGTCTGATACGTGAGCTGTCCCTGTCAGACCTTCCTGCACTCTATGAGCTCTATGACAAGCCCGGCATGACAGACTTTGTGGAGCCGCTTTACGACTACGAGACAGAGCTTGAATACCAGAAAGCATATATAGAGAACATGTATGGCTTTTACGAGTATGGCATGTGGCTTGTATTTTCCAAGGAAACAGGTAAGCTGATAGGCAGGGCAGGGCTTGAGCATGATGAACTGGGCTATATGATAGCGCCGGAATTATGGAACCAGGGCTATGCTACGGAGGTGTGCCGCTTCATCATAGACTACGCGCGCGAAAACACAGACTTTGAAGAGCTTTACTGCCGGATAGACGAGAGAAATACGGCATCGGTGCGCCTTGCCAAAAAGCTTGGATTTACAAATAGCGGGCATATGGATGATGATATAAACGCTTCTATATATAGAAAAAACATAAAAAACAATGAAAAACATTGAAAAATATGCAATTAGGCAATAAAATATAAACATAGTTTAACGATTTGGAGGACGAAAAAATGAAGAAATATGCATATGGAGTAGATATAGGTGGAACAACTGTAAAGATGGGCTTTTTCGAGACAACAGGAAAGCTTGTCGATACATGGGAGATTCCTACACGCACAGAGAATTCCGGCGAGCTCATCCTGCCTGATATCGCAGCATCCATCAAGGAGAATAACGAGAAGCATGGCATAGAGATGGGTGACATCGAGGGCGTAGGTATGGGAGTGCCGGGACCTGTAAAGGATGACGGAACAGTATTAAGATGTGTCAACCTCGGCTGGGGCGTGTTCAACGTGGCACAGTCACTCTCAGTACTGTGCGGCGGCATCAAGGTAAAGGCCGGAAACGATGCCAACGTAGCTGCACTCGGTGAGATGTGGCAGGGTGGCGGAAAGGGTCATCAGGATGTAGTCATGATCACACTCGGCACAGGTGTAGGCGGAGGAATCATCCGCGAGGGCAGAATCGTAGCCGGAGTAAACGGAGCAGGCGGAGAGATAGGACATATGCCTATGGTAGATGATGAGTCAGAGTGCTGCGGCTGCGGCAAGAAGGGCTGCTTAGAGCAGTATGCATCAGCAAACGGTCTCGTAAGAGTGGCAGAGAGATACATTGCAGCACACAGGGATGTGGCAACAAAGCTTGATTTAAATGCAGGATTCACAGCCAAGGATGTATGCGATGCGGCAAAGGCAGGAGATGCAGTGGGCATTGCGGCAGTAGAGCAGTCTATGAAGCTTCTCGGCAAGGCAATGGCAGCAGTAGCATGCGTTATGGACCCTGAGGTATTTGTTGTAGGCGGAGGCCTCTCAAAGGCGGGCAGCATCATCATCGATACAGCAGCAAAGTACTATAAAGAGTATGCTTTCCATGCAAGCCGCGAGACAGAGATCAAGCTCGCCACACTCGGCAACTCAGCAGGCATGTATGGCGGAGTAAAGATGGTTATCGGCTAACAACATAAGATTGCAATTTTTAAAGAAATAAAATATAATGGCTACTAAAGATACACTACAATCGAGGTGAGACTATTGGCAGATTACTCAACAGAAGAATTAGAAAAAATAGCGGACAAATTTCGCTCAGATACCAGCGGTATAAGGGGAACAAAGGATTTTACGAGCCCTGAGGAGCTTTATGATGAGCTGAAAAAGGAAATCAAAAAGTATCATCCGTCGGATGACACGAGCCTTGTGGACAAAGCCTACAGGGTAGCTTATGATGCCCATAAGGGGCAGGCGCGTAAGTCAGGAGAGCCTTATATCATACATCCGCTGTGTGTTGCCATAGTACTCGCCGAGCTCGAGCTGGATAAGGAAACAATTGCAGCAGGACTGCTCCATGATGTGCTGGAGGACACCATCATGACCATGGATGAGATGCGTGCGGAGTTTGGAGACGATGTCGCACATCTGGTGGATGGTGTCACGAAGTTAAAGCACCTGCATCTGACAGACAGCACCAAGGATCCGAAGGATAAGAATGCGGACAGGCTTGAGATGCAGGCTGAGAATCTGCGCAAGATGTTTCTCGCCATGGCGAAGGATATCAGGGTCATTCTCATAAAGCTGGCAGACAGACTGCACAATATGCGTACACTCAAGTACCAGTCCAAGGAGGCACAGCAGCGTATCGCCAGAGAGACACAGGATATCTACTGCCCTATCGCACAGCGACTTGGTATCAGCAAGATAAAGATAGAGCTCGAGGATCTTTGTATGAAGTACCTCTATCCGGATGCATATTACGATCTGGTAGAGAAGGTAGCACTAAGAAAGACAGAGCGCGACACCTACATCCAGGGTCTGGTAAACGATGTCAAGAAGTATGTTTCGGATGCCGGCATCAAGGCAGAGATATACGGCAGGGCAAAGCATTTCTTCAGTATATATAAGAAGATGGTCAATCAGGACAAGACTATAGACCAGATATATGACCTCTTTGCCATCAGGATTCTGGTGGATACCATACCGGACTGCTACGCAGTGCTAGGTATCATACATGAGAAGTATAAGCCTATACCGGGCCGTTTCAAGGACTATATTGCCATGCCGAAGCAGAACATGTACCAGTCGCTTCACACGACACTCATAGGCCCGAGCGGACAGCCGTTTGAGATACAGATACGTACCTATGAGATGCATCGTACAGCTGAGTACGGTATCGCAGCGCACTGGAAGTACAAGGAAGCAAACAACGGCAATGCCACTACCACCACTGTCACAGAGGAGGAGAAGCTCAGCTGGCTGCGCCAGATACTCGAGTGGCAGCAGGACATGTCGGATAATAAGGAGTTTATGACTTTATTAAAGAGTGATTTAAATTTATTCTCCGACAATGTATTTGCATTCACACCGTCCGGCGATGTAAAGAACCTGCCAAAGGGCTCCACACCTATAGACTTTGCCTACAGCATACACTCTGCGGTCGGCAACAAGATGGTCGGTGCCAAGGTAAACGGCAAGCTGGTGCCGATAGACTATGTCATTAAAAACGGTGACCAGATAGAGATAATCACCTCACAGAACTCCAAGGGACCAAGCCGTGACTGGCTCAAGGTCGTAAAGAGCACACAGGCCAAGAACAAGATCAACCAGTGGTTCAGAAGTGAGCTCAAGGAGGAGAATATACAGCACGGCAAGGATCTGATAGCAGCCTATGCCAAGGCAAAGGGTATCAACTTTGCAGAGATAAACAAGCCTGAGTATCAGGAGAAAATACGCCGCAAATATGGCTTCCACGACTGGAACTCATGCCTTGCAACTGTCGGTCACGGCGGACTCAAGGAGAGCCAGATAGTCAACAGGATGTACGACGAATACAAGAAGGATCATGTGGTGCCTGTGACAGATGCAGATGTGCTTGGCAGCATTGCAGAAAAGCAGCAGGCGGCGGCAGGCACACAGCCCGAACACAAGTCAAAGAGCGGCATTGTGGTACACGGACTCTATGATGTGGCTGTGCACTTCTCGAAGTGTTGCAATCCTGTTCCGGGAGATGAAATAGTGGGCTTTGTCACAAGAGGCCGAGGCATCTCCATCCACAGGACAGACTGTGTGAATATCATCAATCTGTCCAAGATGGAAAAGGACAGGCTCATAGAAGCAGAGTGGCAGGATACAGCCCTCATGGACAACGGTGCCGAGTATCAGGCAGACCTAAAGATATTCTGTCATGACAGGCCGGGACTGCTCGTAGATATCACAAAGATATTTACCGAGAAGGAAATCAATATCAGTGGTATCCAGTCCAAGACCAGCAAGCAGGGCATCGCTACAATCGAGGTATTTTTCAATATCAAAGGCAGGGACCAGATAAAGGTTCTAGTGGAGAAGCTCAGACAGATAGAAAGTGTAATAGACGTAGAGAGGACCACCGGCTAAATCCCGGTGGTTCTTGCGTGAAGCATAACATATAACAGACAAGGAGTACACTCATATGGTAAATATGAAGATAGACCACTTCGTAGTGGGACCGGTGCAGACCAACTGCTACTTTGTCACCAATATAAAGACAAAGGAAATGATAATAATAGACCCGGGCGCGTGTGCTAATCAGCTCGCCAAAAAGGTGGACGAATCGGGCGCAAAGCCAGTAGCAATACTGCTTACACACGGACACTTTGACCATGCCACTGATGCAAAGCCGCTCGCAGACCGCTACGGCATCAAGATATATATCCATGAGGCAGACAAAGCCACACTCGATGACCCGCAGCTTAATGTCAGCTACATGATGGGCCAGTCAAAGACTTTTTATGCAGATGTATTTTTGAAGGATAAGCAGGAAATTGATATTGCGGGCTTTCATATAGTAGTGCTTCACACACCGGGGCATACACCGGGCGGCTGCTGCTATTATTTCCCGTATGAGGACGTGATCTTTACTGGTGATTCGCTGTTTTGCGGCTCGATCGGACGTACGGATTTCAAGGGCGGCAGCATGTCAGACCTCGTGCGCACAGTGAAGGAAAAAATCATGACACTGCCTGAGCATACAGAGGTGTACCCGGGCCACAACGACACAACAACCATAGAAAACGAGAGGATGTATAACCCTTACTTATGATAGTAGTAGTATTTAATAAACCGGATTTTGAATATGATGTGCACTCACTGCTTAAGGAGTTCTTCCCTCAGGAGGATGTGCAGATGTACTATAGCTGCTCACCTGATGAGGTGGAGGGGAAAAACCTGGCCTGCACACACCACGAGATGACAGCTGATGGCGTAAAGGAATTTGCGGATGCCTCACAGGTATTTAAGATAGACTATGTGGGCGATGAAATTGCAGTGGAGTGGACGGTGAATAGAGCCGGAAAAAGAATCTGCACAAAAATATCCGTAGACAGTGCAGACCGCAAGGAAACTAAAAACCGCCTTAAGCTTGCCCTGTATTCCATGATAGAAAAGGGCACAGGAAAGAGTCTTCCGTGGGGCACACTCTCAGGCATCAGACCGACCAAGATAGCCATGAAATGCATAGAGGACGGCATGAGCGATAAGGAAACCTACGACTATCTGAAGAAAACCTACCTCGCAAGCGATGAGAAAATCGACCTCTCAATAGGCATAGCAAAGCGCGAAAAGGCACTGCTCGATAGGGTGGACTATGACAACGGCTACAGCCTGTACATAGGCATACCCTTCTGCCCGAGCACCTGTGCATACTGCTCGTTTACGTCATACCCGCTGGGTGTGTGGAAAAACCGCGTAGACGATTACCTCGATGCACTCGAGAAGGAGATAGACTACACGGCACAGAAATTCTACCACAAGAAGCTAAACTCCATCTACATAGGAGGCGGCACACCGACCACACTAAGCCCTGCGCAGCTTGACAGGCTTATCAGAAAAATCAAATGCAGCTTTGATTTAAAGGACTGCCTGGAATTTACCGTGGAGGCAGGCAGACCGGACTCCATCACGAGAGAAAAGCTCCTGGCACTGAAGAAAAACGGCATCAGCCGTATATCAGTAAATCCGCAGACCATGAAGCAGCAGACACTTGATATAATAGGAAGACACCACACGGTAGACGATACGATAAATAGCTTCAAGCTCGCGCGTGAGCTGGGCTTTGACAACATAAACATGGACCTCATCATGGGACTTCCCGAGGAGACACTCGATGATGTAAGGCACACAATGGAGCTGGTGAAGGAGATGGCACCTGACAACGTCACCATCCATTCACTCGCAGTAAAGCGAGCTGCAAGACTCACCATCTTCAAGGACCGCTACAGTGATATGCAGATGGTCAACACCCAGGAGCATATGGATCTCTGCGCAGCCTACTGTAAGCAGATGGGGCTTGAGCCATACTACCTCTACAGACAGAAGGGCATGGCAGGTAACATGGAAAACGTAGGCTATGCGGGAAAGGGCAAGGCCGGCGTATATAACATACTAATCATGGAGGAAAAGCAAACGATTGTGGCCTGCGGAGCGGGAGCGAGCACCAAGCGTGTCTGGCCGGTACCGAATCCGGATGGCACACACCGCATCGACAGATGCGAGAATGTCAAGGATGTAGGGCAGTATATCGCAAGGATTGATGAGATGATAGAGAGGAAGCAGAGGCTGTTTGAGGAAAAATAAGCAGTATGATATATAATAATGTATAATATTGGTGCTGTAATACCATAGTGATTAGCGAATGTGTCAAAAATTATAAAGAAAACCTAATATTCATTGACAAAGAATTAAAAATGAGTGAAAATAAATTACTGAAAAACACTGATTAGATACAGAAAAAGATACAAATAACCGAATAAAACAAAACAGGCTAAAATAATTCGGGGGAGGACAAAGGTACCTCCCCCATAGTAGGTATAGAGGGAAATAAAAGATACCACAAGGAGAATTTGGAAAGAATGTACAGAAAGAAAGGCAGAGGATGGGCAAAGCATATAGATTTTATGCTTTATGTAGCAAGACTAGCGCTCAAGAGCTTCATTTCTTCAATATACTAGTGGGAGATATGAGCCTTGTGGGGGAGTGGGATATAATAGGGACAACCAGAGAAAACTCCAGTATTTATGCGGCATGTGTGGCTTAAACGTTTTATGATAATTCGATTTTTCATTGCTGCAGCAGGGTCACATTATAGCGGTTCATAGATATTGGATGGCTCTTTGGATGCTCAGTTTGACCCAATCACAGAGCAATAAAAATCGAAAAGGAGAAAACTTGAGCCTGTTAATCTGAAAAGAATGACGGGCTAAGGGACGTTAGGTTGCAGATATGAATAATGAAAAACTAAAAAAATAAAATCCCCCAGTGTGTGTATGTGTGTGTGGGGGGGGTAAAGCGAGGTATGAAAAATGAAGCAGATGCGGATCGCTGAGTGCAAATGCAATTCCCTAGCCCCTTATAGTGGGAAAGAAGCAAACGGAAAAATTGAATATGGCAAGAATCTGATGAAACATCGGAAAATCTATCTGGCAGTTTCTATAGGCTGTTTGCTTATGACTGCTATCTATTATCAAATAGAATCACATTTCTTAATTAATACAAATCCATTTTTTTATTGTGCTTTGCTTGCCCTGATAATTGGGTTATGTGCCGGGCATAGATTGTTTCTTAGTAGTATTGAATGTAGTATACAAAGTTCTGTGAAGGACTTCGTATTTTCTTATAAAAAGTCTTTGTTCGTTGGTAAGTCAGAGGATTGTAGTAGCTAGTTAAAAACGAACGTAATGGGATCTGAAAAATGAGTAAAGGGGAAAGAAAGTATGTATAGAAAAGATTCTACAGGATGGATAAAACATGTGGATTTTATCATCTTGGACTTAATCTGCTTGCAGGTGGCGTTCGTTTTGGCGTATGCGTTAAGCGGATATGGAGCTAATCCATACCAGCTAATTCTTTACAGAAATATGGCTGTCTTTATGGAAGTAGCAGATTTGGTAGTGCTGTTTGCAATGGGAACATTGAAAAACGTTTTGAAAAGAGGCTACTATAAAGATTTTGTTGTAACAGCACAGCATGGAGTGATTCTTGGAGCATGTTTATTGCTTTATTTGTTTATGCTTCAGGAAGGACAGCAATATTCCAGACTGGCATTGGTACTGAATATCGTTATCTATATTCTACTTACTTATCTGGTACGAGAGCTGTGGAAACATTTGCTTAGAAAGAAAATGGAAGATGGTGAAAATCGTTCCTTGCTTCTTGTTGTTTCAGCAGATGTAGTGAGTGCAGTAGTAGAGAGTATGAAAGAGCATAATTATGCCCGGTATAAGATTGCTGGAATTGCTGTTATAGATAAGGAAATGACAGGAAAGTATGTTAATGGTGTGAAAGTAGTGGCAAATATGGAAAATGCTGCCGAATATGTCTGCAAAGAATGGATTGATGAAGTTCTGATTGTGACATCCGGTGTAGTTCCATATCCAAAAGAACTGATTGAGCAGTTTACGGAAACCGGAGTAACAGTACATCTAAATCTTGCAAAGGTACAAAGCGTGCCGGGGAAAAAACAGTTTGTAGAAAAAGTCGGAGATTATACAGTACTGACTACCAGTATTAACTATGCATCTACAAGAGATTTGATGCTGAAACGTCTGATGGATATTGCCGGAGGTTTGGTAGGATGCTTGATTACCGGAATATTGTTTATATTTGTTGCTCCAGCAATTTACATAGCATCACCGGGACCGATTTTCTTTGCACAGGAACGTGTAGGAAAGAATGGAAAGAGATTCAAAATGTATAAGTTCCGAAGCATGTATATGGATGCAGAAGAACGTAAGGCTGAACTGATGAAAGATAACAAATTGGGTGATGAAAAGATGTTCAAATTGGATTTTGACCCACGAGTTATTGGAAATAAGATTCTTCCAGATGGAACACATAAGACTGGTATTGGGGATTTTATCAGAAGAACAAGCATTGACGAATTTCCGCAGTTTTTTAACGTGTTGAAAGGTGATATGTCAATAATTGGAACCAGGCCACCTTTGATTTCGGAAACGAATTTTTATGAGCTGCACCATCGTGCAAGACTGGCAATTAAGCCAGGAATAACCGGTATGTGGCAGGTCAGCGGACGTAGCGACATTACTGATTTTGAAGAGGTAGTTCGTCTTGACAAAGAGTATATCACAAATTGGAACATTGGGCTAGATATAAAAATATTGTTTAAAACAGTAATGGTAGTTCTTAGAAAAGATGGATCTATGTGATGAAATGATTGTGGCTTGATTTCTGTAAAAAGAATTTAAGCCACAGAAAGTAATAATAGATAAGTTATAAATATAATAAGAGGAAGTTATGAATAAAAGGAAAAATAATACTTCTCCACTTAAAATTGCAGTTCTTGGACATAAGACAATTCCGAGTCGCCAAGGTGGAATTGAAATTGTCGTTGAAGAATTAACGGTTCGCATGGCAAAACTAGGACATAAGATAACAGTATATAACCGTAATGGACATCATGTAAGTGGTAAAGAATTTGATGAGAAGAAATTAAAAGAATATAAAGGTATCCGAATGAAATATGTACCAACGATAGATAAAAAAGGACTAGCAGCGATGAGTGCTTCATTTTTTGCAGCGGTAGCAGCAGCGTTTGGAAAATATGATGTGGTACATTTTCATGCAGAAGGACCATGTGCAATGCTATGGTTGCCAAAATTATTTGGAAAACGTTGTATCGCTACGGTTCATGGACTTGATCATCAAAGAGCAAAATGGGGCAAGTTAGCCAGCACATATATTATGCTTGGCGAAAAATGTGCTGTTAAATTTGCAGATGAAATTATTGTTCTCAGTGAGGGAGTACAAAATTATTTTAAAGAGACTTATGGACGTGATACAAAGTTTATCCCTAATGGTGTGAATCGTCCAGTTATTAGAAAGGCAGAACTTATTGACAAGAAATTTGGTTTAAAGAAAGATAATTATATTTTATTTTTAGGACGCCTTGTTCCGGAAAAAGGAATTACTTATCTGATAGAAGGCTTTAAGAACGTAAAAACAGATAAGAAGTTAGTCATTGCAGGAGGCAGTTCGGATACTGATGAATTTGCTAACCAGTTAAAAGAAATGGCAAAAGACGATGACAGAATTATTTTTACCGGATTTGTTCAGGGACAGTTGTTAGATGAACTATACAGCAATGCTTATATTTATAGTTTACCAAGCGATTTAGAGGGAATGCCATTAAGTCTTTTAGAAGCAATGAGTTATGGAAATTGTTGTTTGGTATCTGACATAGATGAATGTGCTTCTGTAGTGGAAGATAAGGCAATCATATTTAAAAAAAGTAATGTAGCAGATTTGCAGAGTAAGCTTCAAGAAGCATGTGAGGATGCACAACAGGTACAGAAATATAAAGATGAAGCAGCCGGTTATATTTGTGGAAAATATAATTGGGATGATGTTGTGGAGAGAACATTAGAATTGTATAGGAGATAAAATGAGCAAAGAATTTATTGAATTGAAAAACAAGACGATTTTTATTACAGGTGTAGCTGGATTTATTGGATCAAACTTGGCTGAAAGGTTATTAAAAGAAATAGAAGGAATAAAAATAGTTGGACTCGATAATATGAATGATTATTATGATGTTCGTTTAAAAGAATATAGATTAGAAAAACTTTCATCTAGTAAGACATTTTCCTTTGTAAAAGGAAATTTGGCAGATAAGGAACTTATTAATTCGATTTTTGAGAAGTATACTCCTCAAGTGGTTGTGAATTTAGGGGCACAGGCAGGTGTGAGATATTCTATTACAAATCCAGACGCATATATAGAAGGTAATTTGATTGGGTTTTACAACATATTAGAGGGATGTAGACATTATCCAGTAGAACATTTGGTATATGCATCAAGTTCTTCTGTATATGGAAGTAACAAGAAAGTTCCATACAGTACAGAAGATAAAGTAGACAATCCTGTATCGTTATATGCTGCTACGAAAAAAAGTAATGAATTAATGGCTCACGCATATTCAAAGCTTTATAATATTCCATCAACTGGTTTGCGTTTCTTTACTGTTTATGGACCGGCAGGAAGACCCGATATGGCATACTTTGGATTCACAAATAAATTATTAAATGGAGAAACTATTAAAATTTTTAATTATGGAAATTGTAAAAGAGATTTTACTTACGTTGATGATATTGTGGAAGGCGTTGTACGGGTAATGCAGGGGGCACCAGAGAAAAAGAACGGAGAAGATGGTTTGCCGATTCCGCCATATGCTGTTTACAATATTGGAAATAATCATCCAGAGAACTTATTAGATTTTGTACAAATTCTTCAGGAAGAATTAATTAGAGCAAAAGTCTTACCAGAAGATTATGATTTTGAAGCACATAAAGAACTTGTTCCGATGCAGCCGGGAGACGTTCCTGTGACATATGCTGATACGCAAGCATTGGAAAGAGACTATGGTTTTAAACCATCGACAACTTTACGTGAAGGATTACGCAAGTTTGCAGAATGGTACAAAGAGTTTTATATGTAAATATATTTTAAGAATAGGAAGAAGAGAGAAAAAATGAGAGATTTTAATTCATTGAAAATTGCTGTGGCAGGGACAGGATATGTTGGATTATCTATTGCTACTTTATTGAGTCAGCATCATCAGGTGACAGCAGTAGATATTATTCCAGAAAAGGTAGAGTTAATTAACAATAAGAAATCTCCAATTCAGGATGATTATATTGAAAAATATTTAGAAGAAAAAAATTTGAATTTAACTGCTACATTGGATGCAGAAGAAGCTTATAAGGATGCAGATTTTGTTGTTATTGCAGCTCCAACAAACTATGATAGCAAAAAGAATTTTTTTGATACTTCTGCAGTAGAAGCAGTTATAAAATTAGTCATTGAATATAATCCGGAAGCGATTATGGTTATTAAATCGACTATTCCTGTTGGATATACAACAAGTATTAGAGAAAAATTTCATTGTGATAATATTATTTTTAGTCCGGAATTTTTAAGAGAAAGTAAGGCGTTATACGATAATTTGTATCCAAGCCGAATTATTGTTGGAACAGATATTAATAATGCACGTTTAGTAAAAGCTGCACATACGTTTGCACAGCTCTTACAGGAAGGTGCTATTAAAGAAGATATTGATACTTTATTTATGGGCTTTACAGAGGCAGAAGCAGTCAAATTGTTTGCAAATACATATTTGGCATTACGAGTTTCTTATTTCAATGAGTTAGATACTTATGCCGAAATGAAAGGTCTGAATACACAGCAGATTATTAATGGAGTATGTCTCGATCCTCGTATTGGAACACATTATAATAATCCATCTTTTGGATATGGTGGATACTGTTTACCAAAAGATACAAAGCAGCTGCTTGCTAACTACGCAGATGTTCCTGAAAATCTTATTGAAGCAATCGTTGAGTCTAATAGAACGAGAAAAGATTTTATTGCTGATCGAGTCTTGGAAATTGCTGGAGCATATGAAGCAAATGATGACTGGGATGAAAGTAAAGAAAAAGATGTTGTGGTAGGTGTATATCGTCTTACTATGAAGAGTAATAGTGATAATTTCCGTCAGAGTTCTATTCAGGGAGTCATGAAGAGAATTAAGGCAAAAGGCTCTACAGTCATTATTTATGAGCCTACATTGAAAGACGGTGAAACTTTCTTTGGCAGCAAAGTGGTTAATGATTTAGATGAGTTTAAGAGGCAGAGTCAGGCAATTATTGCCAATCGTTACGATAGTTGTTTGGATGATGTAAAAGACAAAGTTTATACAAGGGACATTTTTCAGAGAGATTAATAAACTAAAAATAGAAAACGGTGAAATTAGTGAAAAAATTAGTTATTTTGTTTAAATTATTACTTTTGACAGTTTTAAAGAAAAACCATGCTAAAGCTGAAGTGATTAGAAAATCTAATATCTTTAAAGAATATGGTCGGGGGGGTATTGGCATCCATGTTGGATTCCTACCCATCCGGATCTAATTAGTATAGGAAATAATGTCACTGTAGCGGCAGATGTTAGAATCTATGAACATGATTTAGTAGCTAGAATGTGGAATAGAGATTGTAATTACACTGGTCCAATGATTGATTATTATACTGGCCCGGTAGTAATAAAAGATAATGCTGTAATTGGAGGAAGGAGTATTATTTTATATAATGTCACTATTGGAAAAAATGCTTTAGTAGCAGCTGGCGGAGTTGTAACTAAAGATGTACCTGATTTTGCGATTGTGGGTGGAAATCCGGCAAAAATAATTGGAGATACAAGAGATCTTTATAAAAAGCGATTATCCATCACAGAGGGGAATAAAAAAGAGTAGGTTTATTGTTTATTAAATATTTGTGTATAAAAAATAGTAAATAATGCTATTTATAAAGATAAGGAGAAAACGTTGAGAATACTTATAGTAAATTATAGATACTTTATTTCTGGGGGCCCAGAAAAGTATATGTTTAATATTAAAAAGATGCTTGAAGATAATGGGCATGAGGTTATACCTTTTTCCATACATTCCAATAAAAATGTTGCAACAGAATATTCAAAATACTTTGTAGAACCAATTGGTGGACGAGATGCAACATATTTTGATGAAGTGAAAAAGACACCTAAATCAATTTGGCAGTTACTTACGCGAAGTATTTATTCTCGTGAAGTAGAAAAAGCAATAAAAAAAGAAATAAAGGATGTAAAGCCAGATTTGGTATATATTATTCATTTTGTTAATAAATTGTCTCCGAGTGTAATTACAGGTGCAAGTAAAATGGGAATCCCGGTTGTGTTAAGATTATCAGATTATTTCTTGTTATGTCCAAGATTTGATTTTATGTATGAAAAGAAAGTCTGTGAAGAATGTTTATCAAAGGGATATAGGAGTTGTATTAAAAAGAGATGTGTGAAAGGATCACTATTTGCATCTGTCGTAAGAGTGTTTTCTATGAAATTTCATAAAATGATAAATGTATATAAAAATGTATATGCATTTATAACACCATCAGAATTTTTGAAGAAAAAATTGGCATTAAATGGCTTTGATGAAAAAAGAATTCATTGTATTCCTACTTTTACAGCAAGTAAAACAACAATAGGGGAACCGCAGATAGGATCGTATGGATTATATTTTGGACGTGTTACTGAAGAAAAGGGAGTTGAAACTGTTATAAAAGCGTATGAAAAATTGCCTGAGTATACAGTTAAAATTATGGGAGACGATACAACAGATGAGGCAAAGCGTCTGAAAAAATATGTAAAGGATCATAAAATGAAGAATGTTGAATTCCTTGGGTTTAAGAGTGGAGAGGAACTAGAGGATATTATAAAAGGAGCTAGATTTACATTGATTCCTTCAATTTGGTATGATAACCTACCTAATACTGCTTTAGAGTCGTTTCAATATTCAAAGCCGGTTATCGCTAGCAATATAGGAAGTCTTCCAGAATTGGTTAGTGATGGGGAAAACGGATATTTATTTGAACCATCAAATGTTGAGGATCTTATTAAAAAAATTAAGATGCTAGATGATGATATTTTGGTTAAAAAGATGGGACAAGCTAGTAGAAAAAGGCTTGAAAACAGATTCGCACCGCAATCACATTATGAAGCTTTGATGAAAATTTTTAATGAGGCTGTCAAAAATAGAAAATAAAGGGGTAATTAATAAAGATGAAAAAGAATACTGAAAAAAAATTAAATGGAACAGTAATTGTTACATATCGTTGTAATGCCAGATGTTCAATGTGCAATCGTTATAAAGCACCATCTAAGCCAGAAGAAGAAATCAGTTTGGACACAATAAAAAAATTGCCAAAGATGTATTTTACAAATATTACTGGTGGTGAACCTTTTATTAGAACTGATTTGAAAGACATTGTACGTGAGTTATATAAGAAATCCGATCGTATTGTTATTTCGACTAATGGATTTTTTACAGATCGTATTGTGGACCTTTGTAAAGAGTTCCCTAATATTGGCATACGTATTTCCATTGAAGGACTTGAGGAGACAAATAACGAAATACGAGGCCTTCAGAATGGTTATCAGCGTGGATATGGTACGTTAAAAAAACTTAGAGAAATGGGAATGAAAGATGTTGGATTTGGTATGACTGTACAGGATAAAAACGCACCAGACCTTGTACCATTATACCAAATTAGTAATGAAATGGGGATGGAATTTGCAACGGCTTCTTTACATAATAGTTTCTATTTTGTAGAAGCAAAAAATATTATTCATGATCGTCCGATGGTTGCAAAGAATTTTGAAAAGTTAGTTAATGAGTTATTACGTAGTAATAGTCCTAAAAAATGGTTCAGAGCATATTTTAATCATGGATTAATTAATTATATTTATGGGCAAAAGAGGCTTCTTCCATGTGACATGAGTTTTGATACATTTTTCATTGATCCATATGGTGATGTTATGCCTTGCAATGGAACTAAGGATAAAGAAGTTATGGGAAATTTGAATAATCAATCTTGGGATGAACTGTGGAATAGTTCTCAGGCAGAAGAGGTGCGAAAAAAAGTTCGTTGTTGTGATCGAGATTGCTGGATGATAGGCTCTGTTTCTCCGGCTATGCATAAATATATTTGGAAACCAGCAACATGGGTTTTAGTGCATAAATTTAAAGCTTTATTTACTAAACAACCATACAGTATGTATGAAAACAAAATTTGCTGTGATTATCGTGATGGAAAAGTTACGAAAGAAGAACTTGATAAATGTAGTACATGTGACATAAATTGTGTAATTGATAATGGCTTAAGTGAGGCTTCAAAAGAGCAGTTAAAACATAAATCTGGAGAGGAAATTGTGGACGAGGATATTGCAAATCAGCTTGGAAATAAATAAAAAACATGATTAATATAGCATAAAAATCTCGGAGGTTATCTAAAAGTGCTGAAAATAAATTTAAAAAAATTTTTTATGGGAATAGCATATAATTGTTTGTTTTTTTCCATCATACTTAAAATGCTATATCAAACAAACCAAAATGGCACTATAAGACTTTTGGGGTTTGGTATGCAGGCAATTGTTTTGTTATGCTATTTTTTTGAGGAATTGATAACGCTAAAGAGGAAATCAATAAACAGTATTACTTTGATTTTAGGAATTTTAATTGTATATCAATGTGTAATTACTATATTAAATAATTCAATTTACTTACCCTATACGCCAATTGATATATTTATTTGGCCGTTAAGTGTTATTGTGTATTATGACTTTACTTGTCATAATGAAATGAACAAAAATATTGAAAAAAAGACATTTATATATTACTTAATAATGTGTCTTATCTCAGTATCACTTATAAGAATACATTTAGCTGGAAATGGAAACATAGGGCAGGTAGTATTTTTAACATATTATTGCTTAACTGCATTACCGTTAATTATCATTTTTCTTAAAGAAAAGAATTTGCGAAATTTATGTATGTTATTATGTATTGCTATATCTGTTGCATCAACGAAAAGAACTGGAACGATAGCATTAATTTTAGGAATATTGGTGATGTTAGTATTAGATGCACATATACAAGGTTCATTAAGAGAAAAATGGAAAAAATATATGTATCTTTTTATTGCTATTTGTATAGGTAGTGGAGCAGTATTGTATCTCGAGAATAGATCGGGACTTGAGATTTTTGACCGTTTTTCAAAATTAAGTACAGATGGAGGAAGCGGTCGAGATATTATTTGGGCGATTACTCTTCAAGCGTTCAAGACGTCAAATATAAGGGAAAAAATTTTTGGACATGGTTTCCAAAGTGTTTATTATCGCCTTAAACCAGGTGGATTTTCTCGCTTTTCACATAATAGTTATATAGAGTACCTATATGATTATGGGATAATAGGATTATCATTATTAGTATTATTTGTTTTATCTTTAATTATAATAGAAATAAAATTTATACGAGAAAAAAATAAATATGCTCCAGTTATGGGGATGTTATTGATTATTACTATTTTCCTAAGTGCGTTTAGTTATTTTTTTGAAGAATCAAATATTATACAGCCAATAGCTGTTGCATATGGAATTATTTTAGGACAAGCTCATAAGGAAAGGAAGAGGTATGAAAATTAGTATAATTGTACCTGTATATAATGCGGAAAGGTATTTAGATAAATTAGTACAATCTGTTTTGAGTCAAACATATGAGGATTATGAATTAATATTAGTCGACGATAGTTCAAAAGATAATAGTTATTCATTGATGAAAAAATATCAAGAAATGGATAGTAGAATCAAAGCGTATACGAAAGAAAATACTGGACCTGGTTTAACAAGAAAATTTGGATTTGAAAAATCATCGGGAGATTTGTTTTTCTTTGTAGATAGTGATGATTGGATTACGACTTCTGATGTACTTAGAGAAATCAATGATCTGTTTGAAAAAAATGAAAAAATAGATGTTCTCTTTTTTGATAGGGAGGATATTATTGGTGATACGAAAGATATTATTTCTGGGTTCAATGAAACTAGGGAAGGATTGCACAATATTGATGAATTAAATGAAGTTGTCAGACCTGGTTTAGGTGCAAAGATTTTTAGAAAAAGTATATTAACAGAAGATATGTTTTATGAGTCAACTATATTTGAAGATTTATATACTACATATATCTATCTGGATAAATGCAGTAATTTTTTCTATTCAGCTAAATGTTATTATACTATATATCATGATATTGATTCATCGTCATTGTCCTCAAAACCTACTGCAGAATCTTTTGCAAAATCATTAGAGATGATTTTGATGGTACATGAAAAATTGGAGAAAAGTTCACTAAGATATAGTTTGGAATTATGGATGGCACTTCTCTTTACTACATATTGGAAAGCACGGGTGAAAAATGATACTTCTTATAATTCAAAAATGATAAATGATAGTATTCAAAAAATTGCTGGAATTTTGAAAGAAAATAAAATTGTTATAAAACCAAGTGGGAAAAAACATATTAAGGTATTAATATATAAGATGCTTTTAATGATTAGCAAAAAAAAATGTGAATAATAGTCCCCAAATTATATATTATTACATTTTTGCTATGAGGAACTTATATAGAGGATTAATTATGAAAAATAATAAAAAAACAGCAGCGATTGTTTCACTGTATGGTAATTCAAATTTTGGGAATAAACTACAAAATTATGCGGTGCAAGAGATTCTGAAAAAAGAAGGATTAAATACAGTTAATATTGTAAATATTCCCTGTTTGAATAACAAAAAGGTGAATCATATTGAAGTATTAAAGTTATACATAAAAGGTTGGTTCCGTTATATTTTGAAAGGCGACAAAATAAAGGACTGTGTTGATCCCAAAGATCCTAAAGAAAGAAAGAAAAACTTTTTGGAATTTAACAAAAAAATTGTAAACTCAAAACATTTTTTCTCTTTTTCAAGATTGCAAGAATTTGATAAATATGATTACTATTTTGTCGGTTCAGATCAGATATGGAATCCGATTTATGGCGGGCTGAGTGATTTGGATTTGCTTACTTTTACTCAGAAAAAAAAGATTGCAATAAGTGCATCATTTGGAATAGAAGAGATACCGTTAGATTATAAAGGAAGAGTGGAACAGTATATTTCAAAATTTGATGCAATATCAGTAAGAGAGGAAGCTGCAAAAAATATAATAGAAAAAATAACAAACCGTCAGGACGTAGAAGTACTGATTGATCCAACAATGATGTTACAAAAAGAAGAATGGGATCGAATTGTAAAAAAACCGAAGGAAATACTTCCGGATAAATATATTGTTTGCTATTTTTTGGGAACTGAAACAAAGGAATATATAAGTGCTATACATAAAATCGCAGCAGAAAAAGATTGTGAAATTATTGATTTATCTAATTTAGAAAGTGAATTTTATTGTTGTGGACCGTCTGAGTTTGTATATCTTATAAAAACAGCTGAATTTGTATGTACAGATTCATTTCATGCGTCGGTTTTCTCAATTTTATATAATAGACCATTTCTAGTATTTGATAGAAATGGAAAACACACAGGAATGGGAAGTAGAATAAACACTTTATTAAAAACATTTCATTTGGAAAAACTGCATTATACTGGAAATTTTCAAGATGTCAAGTTTGAATATGATTTTTCAATAACCAATCAGTCATTAAAAAAGGAAAGGGAAAAGGCATACAGATTTATTCACCATGCATTAGATGAATAATGATAGTACAGAAAGGATAATGCGAGGCTAAATAAATGAGTGAGAATAATTATAAAAAATTAGTATATAATACCGCAATTTTTGCGGTGGGGAATTTTGGAAGCAAAATATTAACCTTTTTGATTGTTCCATTATATACATATGTGTTGACAACAGCAGAATATGGAACAATTGATTTGTTTATAACGTCATTAGGTATGGTAATTCCATTTTCAACTATGATGGTTAATGAAGCACTTATACGTTTTGTTCTTGGAAAAGACTTAACGCCAAAAGAGGCAGCAAGTAATTGTTTTGCAGTTTTTTTATTTGGAACTGTAATATCTATAGCATTTACTCCACTGTATAAAATGATTTTCAAATTTGATGAATATATTTGGCTATTTGTTGTTCTTCTAGTTGTTCGAACATTTAATCAAATATATAGTGAGTATTTTCGAGCAATAAATCAGAATGTAAAATTTACAATTTTTGGCTTAATTACAACAGCTACGACATTGGGATTCAATGTACTTTTTCTTTTAGTTTTTAAGTGGGGAATGGCTGGATATTTATATGCGACGTTGCTGGCAGCAGTTATTGGCACAATATATATTCTTGTATTCAGTGATTTTTTTAAAGTTGTTTCCTTTAAATGTATTGATAAAAAAATATTGAAAATGATTTTGAAGTATAGTATTCCGTTAGTTCCTAACAGTTTAATGTGGTGGATTATGGCGGCTGGTGATAAATATATTATCAATTACTTTTTGGGTGATAGTGCAAATGGAATATATTCACTTGCTTTAAAAATACCTCAGATCATAAATATGGTATATTCTTTGTTTGTTCAGGCTTGGCAAATGTCTGCTATTGAGGTTGAATCAAGTGAAGATAAAAAAGGATTTTATCAAAATGTTTTTAATGTTACGTCATTTGGAATGGTATTTATTACAATTGGAATAGTTATGCTTATTAAGCCGGTCTATGTAGGCGTTATGAGCAAGGAGTTTGCCATAGCATGGGAATATGTACCCTTATTATCAGTGTCAACAATTATTAGTTGCTATGCATCTTTTTTTAGTGTTGTGTATACGGTAGGAGCTAAAACAAATAAAGTTTTTATTACAACTGCATTAGGTGCTGCGACCAATCTTTTATTCAATTTTATTTTAGTCAAGCCGCTTGGAATGCAGGGAATTGCGATTGGAACTTGTTTAGGATATTTTGCTGTGCTTTTGATAAGGGCACGTGATATGAAAATAGAAATGAACATAGGGATAAGTTTCAAGCGTAATATTTTTTCGTTTGTATTGCTAATTATACATTCACTTATTCTTATTTCATTTGGTGAAATACAGGCATTTTTATTTGGAATAGTTTCTTTGATGATAACTTCGTTTATGTATCGTGAGGAAATGAAAGCGATAATTCATAAATTTGCCAAAAGAAAGTAAATGAAAGGAAAAAACATATGAAATTATATAAAAAAGTCTTTGTAAATTTAGCTAAAGTCTTGCCGGATTCAATTTATTTAAGAATGGTTTTTTTTAGTAAATTGAAGAGAAAGCTGAATTTGAGTAATCCAAAATCTTATAATGAAAAACTTAATTGGTTGAAAATAAATGACCGAAAAGAACACTACCAAATAATGGTAGATAAATATGAGGCAAAGAAATATGTTGCAGATAAAATTGGTGAACAATATGTTATACCTACTTATGGTGCGTGGGATCGTTTTGAAGATATAGATTTTTCAAAATTGCCATCTAATTTTGTTTTAAAAACAACACATGATTCTGGTGGAGTAGTACTTATAAATGATAAAAACAATATGGACATAGATAGAACAAAAGATGTATTGGAAAAGAGTTTAAAAAATAATTACTATTATCTATGCCGAGAATGGCCATATAAAAATTTGAGACATCGGATTATAGCAGAAAAAATGATAACGAATACCGTACCAAATGATTATAAATTTTTTATGTTTAATGGAAAAATGGATAGCGTGATGGTATGTACGAATAGGGCATCTGGACATCCAACTTTTCGTTTTTATGATAAAGAGTGGAATCGCTTATTATATCAAAAACCGGAATTAGAACCCGAATCAAATGTGGAAAGACCGGAAAACTATGAAAAAATGATAAGGATTGCCGAACAACTCTCAGAGAATTTGGTTCATATGAGAGTAGATTTATATAATATAGATGGGCAAATTTATTTTGGAGAACTAACCTTTTTTGATCAAGGCGGTTTTGATACGGATATTACGCTTGAGACAGATTTGAAATGGGGAGAACTCATGGATTTGGAGAAGATCAAATAAGGCGTATTTGGGAAAATTTACAGTTTGGAGGGAGATTAGAATATGGCGATAAACGAAAAAAAAGCGTATGCGGCATATTATGATAATGACATAAGGATGAAAAGCTCTTCAGGTGCAATTTTTTCTTTATTGGCAAATGAGGTTCTTGAAAAAAAAGGAATTGTTTATGGAGTTGCAATGAATGCATCTTGCACAGAAGCTGAGTATATTGGAGTTACAGAAAAGCAAGATTTAGAGAAACTTCTAGGATCTAAATATTTACAAGCTAAAATTAAAAATATTTTTAAGAATGTTCGTGAAAATCTAGTGTTAAATAAATTGGTTTTATTTACTGGAACAGGATGTCAAATTAATGGATTAAAGAAATTTCTTCAGAAAGATTATAAAAATCTTATTTGTGTTGATATTATTTGCCATGGGGTTCCATCACCTGCATTGTGGAAAGAATATGTAGGTTATATGGAAAATAAAATGCAAGGCAAGATGGAGAAAGTCAACTTTAGATGTAAAGATCAAGGATGGGAAAACTTTGGAATGAAAGAGTATGGTTCATCTAAAGAAGTTTACATCTCTAAAAGCAAAGACCCGTATATGCAAATGTTTTTAAGTGATTTCTGCCTTAGACCATCCTGCTATGAATGCAAAGCTAAGACATTAAGATTATCAGATTTAACGATAGGAGATTTCTGGGGGATTGACACTATTGCTCCAGAAATGAATGATAGTAAAGGAACATCTTTGGTAATTGTTCGAACGAATCAAGGAGAAAAAATATTTAACAGGCTCATATCTAAGTCATCTGTAAAAGTTATGGAAGTAGAATATGACGACGCTACAAAAGAAAATCCAGCAGAGTTCCGTTCTGTTTATAGACCAAAAGAGAGAGAAACTTTTTTTATAGATATGAAGAAAATGGATTTTGAAGAGTTAAGAAAAAGTTATTTATCTTTGCCAATAAAACAAAGAATAAAAAATGCTATTAAGAAAGTATTAAAACCGGTGCTTAAAAGAGCAAGACGGGGGGGTATAAAGTCAAATCTTGATTACGGTATGTTAATGCAGTTCAATATGGGAGAGAAGAATGAATAAAAAAATACAAATAATGCGAGGGTTATCAATTATTGCAGTAATTGTTATCCATACATATAACACTAATACATATGCTTGGGGGGGGGTACGGAGTAATAATTCGACCATTTGTTAATTTTGCAGTAGGTATGTTTATATTTCTTTCCGGTTATTTAACCAAAGAAAACGAAAATGGAGTATATAGAGATATAATATATCGCAGAATTAAAAAAATAATTATTCCTTATATAATTTGGTCATTTATATTTGCGGTCGTGAATCGGAGAATAAATACATTTATACCGGATGTTTTTATGTCAAAATGTAATGGAATATATTATTTTATTCTGGTTTATATACAGATGGTACTATTAATACCAGTTACGTTTAAACTTTTGCGGAGTAGATTTTCTAAATTAGGGTGGTTTGTAACACCCGTTAGCATTTTTCTAATTCGTTATATAAGCTTGTGGTTTAATCTTGAATTAGGCTTTCCATTTCAGGGCGAATTATTTGTTTTTTGGTTTGGATTTTATTACTTAGGGGTAAGTTTAAAAAACGGGTATATTAATTTACAATTATCTAAAAAATGTTTAACTAACTTGTGTCTGTTCTCATTGGTAATTCAAGGTGTTGAAGGATTTATTTGGTATTGGATGGGAAACTTTGATATGGCGACAACACAATTAAAAATGAGTTCCATTATAACAACGGGGCTTTTTTGTATAAGAGCATACATATATATAGAAGCTGGTGATTTAAATTTGAATGAGCAACCAGTTATTTTGAAAAAATTTTTAAAAGTTTTGGGTGATAATTCTTTTGGAATATATCTGTGTCATATGCTGATAATTAGAATCTTAAATAAGTTAGTTCCAATGGCAAATGTATTTCCGATAAATGCAATATTTGTAATCATGATTTCTACAGTGTGCGTTATGATGGCACATAGAATACTAGGAAAATATGCTTATGTAATAGGCGTATAAAGGGAGGAAAAGATGGACAGGAAAATACCTGTACTATTTAAAGAAAAAAAAGAATGTTGTGGGTGTACCGCATGCTATGCAATTTGTTCTCAAATGGCAATTTCAATGATTGAAGATGAAGAAGGATTTGAATATCCTCAAATAGACGAAAAGAAGTGTATTAAATGCTATCAATGTCTGAAGGTATGTCCATTTAAAGAAACATAATAAAATAAGGGAAACAATAAAGTAAAAGCTAAGATAATAATTTTGCTATAAAAGATTTATTATAAGGCAAGATTACGAGTAAAAGGGAGTAAATAATTATGTGTGGGATTGTAGGATTTACAGGTAAAGAACAGGCAGCACCTATTTTATTAGAGGGCTTGTCTAAGTTAGAATATCGTGGTTATGACTCTGCAGGAATTGCAGTTCGTGATGGAGATAGGGATGTTGATATTGTAAAAGCAAAGGGACGACTTAAAATTCTTGCTGAAAAAACCAATGATGGGAAGGCAGTAATTGGTTCATGTGGAATTGGTCACACCAGATGGGCAACTCATGGAGAACCATCGGAAAATAATGCTCATCCTCATAGAAGTGATGATGGAAATATTGTAGCAGTACATAATGGCATTATTGAAAATTATCAGGAATTAAAAGAAAAGCTTGTGAGAAAAGGGTATACATTTTATTCCGATACAGATACAGAAGTTGCAGTTAAACTTATTGATTATTATTATACAAAATATGAAGGAACACCAGTAGATGCAATTAATCATGCTATGGTTCGTATTCGTGGCTCTTATGCTTTGGCAGTAATGTTTAATGAATACCCAGAAGAAATATATGTTGCAAGAAAAGATAGTCCGATGATTCTCGGAGTAGAAGATGGGGAATCTTATATTGCGTCTGATGTACCTGCTATCTTAAAATATACAAGAAATGTATATTATATTGGTAACATGGAGATGGCTCGTGTAAGAAAAGGTGAAATTACTTTCTATAATCTTGATGGAGATGAAATTGAGAAAGAATTAAAAACTATTGACTGGAATGCAGAAGCAGCAGAAAAAGCTGGATATGAACATTTTATGATGAAAGAAATCCATGAACAGCCAAAGGTTGTAGGTGATACAATTAATTCTGTTGTGAAAGAGGATTTTATTGATTTATCAAATGTGGGGCTTTCTGAAGAAGATATAAAAGAAATCAGTCAGATTTATATTGTTGCGTGTGGATCAGCTTATCATGTTGGTATTGCAGCACAGTATGTAATTGAAGATTTAGCCAAAATTCCTGTTCGTGTAGAACTTGGTTCTGAGTTCCGTTATAGAAATCCTTTGCTTGATAAGAATGGCTTAGTAGTAGTTATAAGTCAGTCTGGAGAAACAGCAGATAGTTTAGCAGCACTTCGGGAAGCAAAGGAAAAAGGAGTACGAACATTAGGAATTGTAAATGTAGTTGGCTCATCTATTGCCAGAGAAGCTGATTCAGTATTTTATACTTTGGCAGGACCTGAAATTGCTGTCGCTACAACAAAGGCTTATAGTACACAGCTTGTTGCAACTTACGCTTTGGCAATCCAATTTGCAAAAGTTCGTGAAGAAATTTCAGAAGAAAGATATGTTGAGCTTATTAAAGAAGTAAAGACTTTACCAGAAAAAATTGCAAAGATTTTAGAAGATAAAGAACGTATCCAATGGTTTGCATCAAAACAGGTAAATGCCCATGATGTATTCTTTGTTGGAAGGGGCATTGATTATGCAATCTGTATGGAAGGTAGCTTAAAGATGAAAGAAATCAGCTATATTCATTCAGAAGCATACGCCGCCGGAGAATTAAAGCATGGAACAATTTCTTTAATTGAAGACGATATTTTAGTAGTCGGTGTATTGACTCAGCCAGAACTGTACGAAAAAACTATTTCTAATATGCTAGAATGTAAGAGTCGAGGAGCGTATTTGATGGGACTGACTACTTTTGGAAAGTATAACATTGAAGATACAGCAGATTTTACAGTCTACATTCCAAAGACAGATCCACTTTTTGCAACATCACTTGCAGTGATTCCATTACAGTTATTGGGATATTACATCAGTGTAGCTAAAGGCTTGGATGTAGATAAACCACGAAATCTGGCGAAAAGTGTAACTGTAGAATAATTATCTTTAAGGGAAAGAACAAATTATGAGAACAACATTAGTTATCATGGCTGCCGGTCTCGGTTCCCGATTCGGCGGCGGAATCAAACAACTTGCTCCGGTTGGCTTAAATGGAGAAATCATCATGGATTATTCTATCCATGATGCAATCGAAGCAGGCTTCAACAAAATTGTTTTTATTATCCGTAAAGATATTAAGGATGCATTTAAAGAAGCAATCGGTGACCGCATCGAAAAGATTTGCAACAATCTTGATGTGGAGATTGCCTACGCATATCAGGAATTAAGCGAACTTCCAGAAGGTGTGGAGCTTCCTACAGGACGTACCAAACCTTGGGGAACAGGACATGCTGTTCTTGCCTGTAAAGAAGTTTTGCATGAGCCATTTGCAGTTATCAATGCAGATGACTACTATGGAAAGGAAGCATTTGTTAAGCTTCATGATTTCCTTGTAGGCTATACGCCGGAAAAAGCGAATCAGTTCTGTATGGCAGGTTTCATTTTAAAAAATACTTTAAGTGAGAATGGTGCCGTTACCAGAGGTATCTGTGAGACAAATGAGGAAGGCTATCTCACAGCAGTACATGAAACTTCCAATATTGTTAAGACTCCAGAGGGTGCAGCAGTAGATAACGATGGACAGCTCACTTCAATTAATGCAGAATCCTACGCATCCATGAATATGTGGGGACTTACACCGGAATTCATGCAGACTTTAGAAGATGGATTTAAAGAGTTCTTTGCTAACATGGGGGACAAAGATATTTTGAAAGCAGAATATTTACTGCCAATTTACATAGATGAACTTCTTCAGGCAAGCAGAGTTTCCGTAAAAGTGTTAGATACGAATGACAAGTGGTTTGGAGTAACCTATAAAGAAGATAAAGACTATGTAGTGAAATCATTTGCCAAGCTGATAGAAGATGGTGTATATCAGAAGAATTTATTTGAAGATTTGAAATAAATAATAAAGGAGAACGATGGGAAGTAAGATAATCGAAATATTTAATAAGATAGCATATAATGTATTATCAGCATTTTATCAGCCCTTCTGGGCTGCCGTTCTCCTTGCCTTTTTAACAATGTTCTTATATTTATATGGTAAGGAGCATGGGTGGAAAAAGAATAATTTTATCCGAAATATGTTTGCAACATGGTGGAGAGCATTTAGAAGTTCTTCAAATTTTCGCCGGACATTCTTATTAGCTTTTTATACAGCAATGATATTACTCCGAACAGTTTTAAATCGTGAGATATGGTTTGATCCACTTGGAAAGCTTTTGGGAGGATGGGGACTATATGAAGATGGAGAGTTTACAACAGAATCTATAGAGAATTTCATGTTATTTGTTCCATTTTCTATTTTACTATTGTGGGCATTTCAAAAAGAATTACTTGATGAATCTGAGAATATTAGATTTGGAAAAACCGTTTGGGAAGCCACAAAAGTTGTAGCAGTATTTTCTTTTCTGATAGAATTTACTCAGCTATTATTCCATCTTGGAACATTTCAAATATCAGATCTGACCTATAATACACTTGGTGGAGCAGTAGGCGGTGTCATCTATTATTTGGGATATTCCAGAAAGCGAAAGAAATAAAATAAGAAACAGAGGACAGCTATCGGAGCATTAGTCTGGAGCAAGGAAGCCTCTGTTTTAGGTGCAAGATGATTGGATTCACATGAAAATGGGAGTTAAAAAATGGCAGGAAGACCCAAAAAGAAACCAGAATATAATCCAGAACTTCAATTTAATAATTTTCTTCAAGAGTTAAGAGATGTCTATGAAGAAGCAGATTCATTAAGATCACTGGCAGATGAGTTAAATATTAGTCTGCTTAAACTTCGTAAGCTACTTATTACTGCTGATATATTCACATCAGATATATGTACACAAATCAATGATTTGCACCAGTCAGGAAAAAAAATTCCGGAGATTATGAAACTCACAGGTCTTTCCAGAGCATCGGTTCATTCCTATCTGCCCTACACTAAGGGAATTTATAATGCAGCAGAGATAAGTTTAAATGCGGAGCGGTGCCGGGCATATAAGATTCGGCAAGAGCAGGTTCGGCTTCTAAAGGAAATAGCATCAGAAGAAAATTTGTGGCAAGCTGTTATTGCATTTCAGGATTATCCATTTAAAACGGCAACAGGATTACCGTTTCGGTATAAATTAAAGGTTGGCAAAAATGGAGAGTATAACAGAGAGCTGCTGATAGACCGGAGAGAGAAAAGTAAGAGCCTTGCCTGGAGTAGTGTGGTGCTGGCATTTGAAAATAGTAAGAGGATTTCAGAAGAAGTGAAGAAACCGAAGGCACTTGGAGACATTAGAGGAGTTTCATACATTTATCCGATACTATGGCGATTTGGCTTGATCAGAGTGCCGGAAGCAATAGAGAAGAAAATGGGAAAGCAGAGATAAATCCCTGCTTCATTGTTTGCAAGTGATTAGATTAACATGGATATATTAAAGAGTTTCTCGTAAAATAGAAAACGCATCAATGATTCCTTGCTTATAGGCAATACGGACATATTCTATAGATGCAATGTTTTCTGCTGTGATAGCGGCATCAACCGCATCCCATTGCTGGGGAGTTAGATTTAGATCCTGCATTTTTTCATTGGCTTTATTACAGTTTTTCTGAGCTTTTTGATATTTTTTATCTTGTCTGAGTGCGGCAGGTAATCCTGTTTCCATGCGAAAAGAGGCAAGCTGATCCAGAATACTTTCTGATGATGCCAGACTGTTTTTAGTATTATGAATGAAATATTCTGTGAGTGCCTTATAGAGATTCTTTTTTAGTTTCTGTTCTTTTTTGCTCATTAGGGGATAAATTCCTCCTTAAAGTTGTGCAAGTAAATAACGGTATAACGTTAATTTATCATCAGTTTGCAGAGGCGTCAACGGCACACCGTTAATAAACGAAAGGAAAATCCTTTATACTGAATATATATTGTGATTTAAGGAGAATTTGCATGACGTATTCAGATGCCATAATAAAGAGATTGACTGATCTGTGTGTTGAGAGAGGGATAACGACAAATAAACTTGCTACATTGTCAGGAATTACGCAATCAACGCTTAATAGTATGATGAGGGGAGAAACAAAGAATCCAAAGCTGAAGACTTTGCGTAAGATTGCTATGGGGTTTAATATGACTGTTTCTGAGTTGCTGGATTTTCCAGAAATGAATGGCTTGAATGAAAAAGTAAATTCTACATTCTAATATACGGGGGTGCGGACAAAATCTTGGACTAAATTGCTATTCCTAAACTACGTCTATACTGAAATGGACTCATTCCACCCAACGATATTTTAATTCGAGTTTCATTATACCAATGTATATATTCGTCTAATTTATGTATAAATGAATCAATAGATGCATGGTTCCAGTTTCTTCCATAAAACATTTCATTCTTTAGACGACCAAAGAATCCCTCGCATGCAGAATTATCCGGAGAGCATCCTTTCTTTGACATAGAACGAGTAAGACCGGCAGTGTCCATAAGATTTATCCATTCCGGCCAACGATAATGACATCCTCGATCAGAATGAACCAGAGGATGCTCTGAAGGATCAAGCTGCTCAATAGCTTTTTGAAGCATGGTATTTGCAAGTTTGGAGTTTGGGGAAGTGCCAATTGTCCAGGAAACAACCATTCCATCAAAACAATCTATAATAGGGGAAAGATAGATTTTGCCTGCTGGGATATGAAATTCTGTTATATCTGTAAGCCATTTTTCGTTTGGTTTTTTAGCTGAAAAATCACGTTTTATTATGTTATCAACTTCAGGAGTAATCTCCCCCTTATAGGAGTTATATTTTCTTTTTCTTGCTGCTTTAACGATTAATTGTTCTTCGTTCATTATACGACGGACTATTTTTTCAGAAACAATAATACCATCTTTTCTTAACAGACAATGTATGCGACGATAGCCATATATTTCTTTATTACACATAAAGAGCTCTTTTATTTGTTGGCGTAATTCTTTATATTTGTCTTTGCTTTTTATGCATTGTACCTGATAACAGTAGCTACTTTTAGAAAGCTTTAAAACAGGTAGCAGTTCATTTAATTTATATTTATTACGCAGGGCATCAATCAAGAAAACTTTTTCACGATTAGTCAATTGATCAAGATTGATGCCCTCCTCTTTTTTTAAGATATCGCCTGCCTTTTCGAGAATGTCACGCTCTAATTGAAGTTTATATACATCGTTTTCGAGACGTTTGACTTTAGCTTCCAGTTCTGCTTTCTCACGTATTAATTGTTCGATGCTTTTATCTTCAGCAGGAGGTTGGATCATTTTCAAAGTTTTCCCTTCACCAAGCAGTTCTTTTCTCCAAATAGAAACAGCAGATGGAGTAACACCATATATTTCGGCTATCTGTGCTATCTTTAAGTTACCTTTGCATGATTCCATTACTGCTTGTATTTTTTCTTCTTGGGAACATCTTACATGAGATTTAAAAGATTTACAACGTCTTTTACCTTCCTCTGGACAAAGTTCTTTAACCCATTGTATAAGAAGAGGTCTGCTTGGGTATCCAAGTGCTTTTACCGTCTGTAATGCATTTCGGTCATGAGCAAAGTAATAATCAACAGCGTCTCTCTTTTCCCTGTCAGAAAATTTACTGACCTTTTTGCGCCCCTTATGAAGATCATTAGACTCTGAATACTCTTTATACCAATGCTTGAGATTTGATGCATCAGGGTAACCTAATTTACTAACTGTGTATGCTGCATTATATCCACAAGTGATATAAAACTTTACAGCACGGATGCGGTCTTCGTAAGAATACATATGAACCTCCTAACTCTTAGTTGGTCCAAGATTTTGTCCGCATCTCCTACCTTGATTTTATGCGGGATTTAATTCTATTTTCGGAGATATACAACTTGATTTTTTTAGTATATAATGCTTTTATACGGCATAAACAGCATAGTTTTTTGCATGATAAAAGGACATCTGGAAATAGTGTGCAGGACTAAATTCCACATGTCTGTTGGAAAGACTAAATTCTATGCAATGAAACTTGCCTGTGCCTGTATTGTTATTATTATTTTATTAATGCTGGTATCAATGTGACTTCATCGGCTGGTATCTCTGCTAATCCTAATGCTTTATGAAGTCTGTTATCCAGCAGGAGACGGGATACTTCATATGGACTGTGTCCATTGAGGCTGTCCCGTTTTTCGCTGTTGATATGATTTAATAACAGCAGCGTTGTTTTGTCTGTCATTTTTTCAAAGCTTGTTCCTTTTGGCAGGACATACCTTATATATTCATGATTCTTTTCAAGAGCACCTTTTTGATCAGAACGGTTGGGATCACAATAATAAATGCGTGTGCGTACTTCATCATTTTTGCTATATTCCAGACTCTGCCGGTCCTGAAATTCATGCCCGTTGTCTGTAAGTATTACTTCGAAAAGTTTCTGAAACAGTTCAATTCCAAGTAACTCTGTTAAATGATCAAAAATCCTAGTTACTTCTTTCTGGGTCTGTTCTTCTAAAAGAAACATAAGCATAAGGCTACAGTTTCGAAAGAACATAGTCAGAAAGCAGGGACTGGTACCTTTTGCTCCTTCAACAGTATCCATTTCGACTACATAAACAGATTTGTTCGCTGCGATATATTCCAGGAATTCTTTATAGCTCCGGCCTTTTCGAAAACTTCTGTCTTTAAGGCTGGTAGTGGTTTTTCTTTTTCTCTGCTTGTATACCACTTTACGGCGCAGATCTATGTTTCTGGCTTGAAAAACGCCACGGTCTATATAAGAGTATATGGTTCTTCTGGAACAGGCGATCTCATCAGCATGAGATGCGTAGATGTGGGCAATGGACTGTCCTTTTTTGAGAAGCGGTGACAACAGGTTGTCCAGTTTCTGTATACTTTCCGGTGTCTGGTTTATCCCTTCTCTGCTGGTAGTCCTAAGGGTTTCATAGGAGTCCTGGGCGTATTTTGAAGAATAGATTTTTTTGTCCATCATGCAATTCGTTCTCTTGCTGCATCCATTGCACACATAAGGAGGTTTATTTAATTTTTCACATTCTCTTGGTTTATAAAATTTACAGACATCGCTGCATCTGAATTTTCTGCAGAGGACACATTTGCGCCGGCATTCATTATCACCGCACATATGCATGACATTGCATATATTTGTCCGCGGCTTTGAACTATCATAATTGTTTGCACAGGGAATAGGGGCAAATGCATCTGCGCTTCTTTCCCTGATAATGGAATGACGTCTGATTTCTTTGGATATGGTACTTGGATCCTTGCTTAATTCTATTGCAATACTTCTAAATGAATCACCGTTATTTAAATGCTGTTCGATTATAATACGTGCAGATAAGTCAAGATGTTTTTGGTTGCCTTTTGGTCTTCCTGTATTCATTTTATCCTCCTTCTGCACAGGCAGGGGATCATCTGCAGTAGTATTTTATAAAAAGAAGAAGGAAAAATCCATGCAGAAGTAATTTCTACAGGTATAGAATTTACTCTTGCAAGGTAGAATTAAAAAATACATTTAACCCCAGAAATGAATGAAATGGAGTTCGAAGACGAATAAAAGAAAATATGTTCGATAAAATTGGGAAAATGTATTGACTTCCGTATATATGTTCGGTATAATACAGCTATCAGAAACGTATCGTTTCCGATAGAAAGGTAAGGTGAAAAGATGCGGCATAAGAGCGAAGAGTTAATGCAGCAGATATTGAATTACGCTGAGAAGTTTTTATTGCTGAATCATCGTTCACCTTATACCAGCGAAATTGCAGATGCGCTCGGTATAGTCAAGAGTACAGTATACAGATACCTCGTTGAGATGAACGAAAGAGGAATGTTGCGCTACCACAATGGGGAGATTGTTACTGAGAGGACGGAGAAGTTATCTCCGGATACAAAACCGGCGGCGGTGCTTGGATCAGTGTCCTGTGGTATGCCGCAGCTTGAGGAGGAATATGTCGAAGAATATGTTTCTCTGCCGGTTTCACTATTTGGAGATGGAGAGTTCTTTATCTTGCGGGCGAATGGAGATTCTATGACTGGAGCAGGTATCAACAGTGGAGATATGGTTGTTATCCGGAAGCAGAATACAGCTTCGGACGGTGATATTGTTGTTGCCCTGGTGGAGAATGAATCGACATTGAAGCGATTTTTTCTTGATACGGAAAGAAGGTGTGTACATTTGCATCCGGAGAATCCGAAGTACCCGGAGATTTACACGCAGAATTGCAGTATTCAAGGTGTTGCTGTTCATGTGATTAAGTCATTGCAAAAGTGATGACAGAGTGATGGCAGCAGGTGTAAGTTGCGATGAGATTGTCAGAGCAGATCCCAGTGAAAACAGGATATAACAGGTGGCATGGCTCGATGCTGCGGAATCGCCTGTTATTTACTCATCAACGGTTTTCAATTTCCCTTATCCGTTTGAGTGATAGTATGTGTAGATATTACTTGGAGGATTGATTGATGAGCGAAGAAGATGTATTAGTTGTAACCTGCCCGGTATGTGGCAAAGTAACTCAGAAAAGTATTTTTACCTATTCAGAAGTGAGATGTCAGAGATGCCACAGAGATCTGACGGCATTTGCAGACCTTGGTGTTGTAGTTGGCATTGATATGAATAAGAAGCGTTCTAAGGAAGATGTAGACCGTCTGGAGCGTTATATGACACATCTGGTAGGCGTGATTCGGAACTGTAAGAGTTCTGATTGAATGACAGCATGGATGGTCAGAAGAGAATATTGGATGCAAAGAATGAGAATATTTATGAACTGTAAGATTGGACAGCAGAATCCTCAGATGCAGCGTAGATATTCAAGAGTTTGCTGAACGTGTTGGAGATGGCACAGAATCATCAGGAACCCGGCAAAACATATGCAGCTATCTGTAAAAAGACAGGAATATTGTCTTTATACAGAAGAGGCATGATGTTTTGCCGTTTTTTTATGTTTAAAAATGGAAATTTATGTGAAAAAACTGTGTATTTGTGGACAAAAAGATTTCAAATGTGTTAAAATTCATTTGCATTAATCGTAACAATTATTTGACTTCACAGACATTTAGAGGTTCGATACTTTTGGTTTATTTCGTTTGATACAGGTGTAGTGTCCTGCCGGAATAAACGGTAAATGTATTTTACACAGACATCATAGGCAGAGGATGACAGAAGTTGTGCCTAATAAGCCTATGATGCATGGAATGTAAAATCTTTGCTGTTTATTCCGGTTTTTTTGTTCTCAGAAGATTATGTCAGAAAGGGGGTATTGCACGATTTGAAAGAGATACGATCAGAAGAACGGATTGCCTTTGGAAATTCGCTGAGCGAGAAGCGTAGGGAACGTGGTCTTTCTCAGGAAGAACTGGGACAGATCATTGGCAAAAGTTCTAATGCAATATCCCGATATGAGAATGCGGAGAACACTATGGATGTACATACTTTTGCAAAGACAGTGAATGCCTTGAAAATAAGCCCGTATGAGTTGTTACTGGAATTGGAAGAACCGGAGAGAAATCCAGAAGTCGTATCTCTGATTTTTGAACTGGGGAGGCTGGAACATAAGAAACAGAAAGTGGTACTGGAAACAATGAAAGCGATGATAAACAGCCTGTCCTCGATGGAATAGAAAATTTTATGCCGTTGCAGATTCTTTTTTATAAAGAGTTTGCAGCGGTATTTTTTTGCTTTTTTACAGATTCCACAGATGTGGGGTGGAAAGCATGAAGATTCCCCACATCTGATGAGGTATAGCAAAAATGTTTATTTTATAATCATTTCATCAACAGCAGACAGGCTGATAAGAACAGGAGGACAGAAGATGACACTGGAAGAAGAACTGAGATTTCGCCGGATGTGTCCCTATGATGCTTTTGGAGATTACTCGGATGTATTGAAGGAAATTCGCCAAAAAGAGAAGGAGAAAAAGACGGATACCGTATCAGTAACAAATAGAAATAAATAAGACTGGATAAATATGGTGTAACACTTATGCCATGGTTTTCCATAGAGAAGGCAGCAGGCTGGAACTTCGGTTCCGCTAATAAAAAAAATTAGCGGAATCGGGGTCTATTTAGCTTAGCTGCCTTTCTTTTTGCCACCGATTCTGGCAGGAAAGGTGGCAAATTATGCTGACATTAAGAGAGTTAAAGAAAATGATCCAGACACCGGAGAAGAACGAAAAGATACCTACGGATAAGCTACTGAAGGAGAGAAAGATTCCGGTAGTTGCTTCTAAGAAGATTGGAAACGGAGAGAGAATGGCACTCGTAGCGGTGTACCAGAATGGGTATGCGATGTATCAGACAGCAGGAAGGGTAACGGTTTTTCCAGTGAGTAGCTGTCGATATGAGTATGAATCGGTAATGAACGGAAAAACAGTCCGGATGGAAGAAAGTTTCTTTGATGAAAAGGAATGGTATCTGAGTCTGCTAATGATCGGGGAGGACCGTATTGTCAGCAATAGTTTAAGTCGTGACCGTAACCATAAATGTTTTTCTTATCATGCGATTGCAGAAGATTATGGGGAGCTGGAAGACAAACTTACAAAAATAGAGGAACAGGTCAGTCAGGAGCAGATGGTTGAACTGCTGATGAGTGTATTGACGGAAAAACAAAAGGAGATATTGAAAAAGGTTTACTGGGAACAGAAAACGCATAAGCAGATTGCGAGTATGTATGGAATGAGTAGAAGCAGTGTGTCTGATGCAGTGCATAAAGCATTAATGAAAATATCCAGAAGTTTTGATGAAAATGGAGAACCGAGATGATTTTGAGAAAAAAATAAAAAAATTTCAATTTTTGCCGTCCAAACACTCTCTGAAACTTGCAATTAGTGGAGAGGTAAACATCTGAAAGAAAATCTTTAAGATAATCCCAATCCGGCGAACCTTGATAACTGAATAAAAGGTCAGAAGGGAGCGGATGCTCAGTTACGCATTCTGCGACCAGCAAAAGTTTTCTTCTGATCGGAAAATGCTCAATCCTTATTTTTGTTATGCCCGGTTCGCCGGGCGATGACAGTAGACTATGCGCCGGAACTTTTGCATGATGCAGGCTCCGGCGTATGACTGTGCTGTTATCAGAAGTGATGTTCGCACAAATAATTTAAAACGGAGTGATGCTTATGATTGTATCAGACAGGTGAAAGCCTGTAAATCAGTAACAGAAAAATAAAACAAAGTGAGGTATTGAGAAATGAAAGGATCTTGGAAAAGAGTAATGTCTGGTGTGCTGTCTGTTCTTACGATTGCAACCACAGTATTTCAGCCGATTACAACTTATGCAGCAGAACCGGATAATACGGCTTCTTCTTTTGAATCTCAGTATCCGGAACTGGAAACGGTGAAGGATAAACTGGCAGAGGATGAGATTGTGACGGCCAGTGATTATACGGTGGAATATGGTTCTGATTTTGACATCAAAGTTGATTTTTCCGGTATAGAGGGAATCAATGATGCCAAGGTAAAGATAGAACTTTATGAAGCGAAGAATGAAGCAGGTGAAGATTTTGATACAGGCAGGGCAGATACCTATAAAGCAGTTTATAAAGTAGAGCCAGTCAGTGGAAATCCGTCTTATCGTGTCAGCAGAAATGTGACGGTAAGGGAAGCGGAAACGGAAGCCGTAACAATGTCAAATACTTCTGAGAATACTACGGGTGAAGGTAATGCCGGAGAAACAGAGGATATTGGAACTGCAGATGATGAAGAGACGGACAGGCAGACAGAAACAGAAGTAGTGACTGATCTCACAGAAGAATCAGAAACAACAACAGACGAAGAAACTGGACTGACAGTTTCTGATGTGATGGAACAGGCTGACGAGGAAGGAATCGACCTTTATTCTTTAGATGAAGGGGAATCAGTTACTTTTATGGCAAGGGTAGCATCTACGACAAGCACCAAGAAAGTAACAGTGACAAGAGGAGCCTGCTATCAGTATTCTGATTATGGTTACGGAAGTTATCTGACTTATCAGTACACTGTAAAGTTTGGAAGTGTTTCTGCTACTGCTTACTGTATTCAGCCGGAAAAATCCAGTCCAGGAAGTGGAACTTATGATATTACCAAGCTGAGTGATGGTAAGAAACTTGCGAAAGTCTGCTATTACGGAACAAAGGCATCCGGGGATGATGGATTTTTTACAGAAGAGAATGGCTATGGAAATCTGAGTACAGGAGCAAGATTTATTCTGGTGCATCTGGCAGCATCTTATGCCAACAGCGGAGATTCTGCTTTTTCCGGTGCAAGCAGCAAAGCAAAAACACTTGCTATGAAACTGTATAATTACTGTATTTCGCAGCCAAATATTCCAGATGTTGAGATGAGCTTTTCAGATGCGAATGTGACTGCCTATGTAGATGGCAGCAGCCAGAGAACAAAGGAGATTACTTTTAAGGCAGATGAACTGCAGAGTATCACAATGAAACTTCCAAGTGGAGTAAAGCTTCATAATGTGACAACAGGAAAGACAAGCAAGGCAGGAGAGTCCGTAGTGATCAGTGGCGGAACAAAGTTCTATCTGTCTGCACCGCTTACTCAGGTAAGTGATGTAGCAGGAAGCTGGTCCGCGACAATGAAGGGAAGTATCACAAAAGATTATTCTGCTTATAAGATCAGTACCGGTTCTGGTTCACAGGATTTGGCATTGGTATTTGGTGAGGGTGTCGATGATGAAAAGTATGTGGATTTTAAAGTGACATGGGTACAGTATGCCAGTGTGAAAGTCATTAAAAAGGATTCCAAAGCAAATGCAAAACTGTCCGGAGCTGTATTTGGCTTATACAGTGATGCAGATTGTAAGAATCTGATTACAAAACTGCCTGCAACGGATGCGAATGGAGAAGCATCTGCACAGATCGTTAAGACACAGGATACCGTTTATCTGAAAGAAATTACTGCACCAAGCGGTTACCGTATTAATGCTACAGCCTACAATGTGAAGCTGGAAGTCAGCAAGACGACTACGGTAACTGTTCCGGATGAAGAACAGCTTGGACAGCTTACTGTGTATAAAGAGGGTGAAGTCCTCACAGGTGCCGATGTGACAGAAAACGGAACAACATTCCGATATGAAAAACGCCGACAGAAAGGTGCTGTTTATAATGTTTATGCCGGAGCAGATATTACAACTGCTTATGGTACAAAAGTTTACAGTAAAGGTGATCTGGTAAAGGAGAACCTGACAACAGATTCCAATGGTGCTGTAATTCTTAAAAATCTGCATCTTGGTACATATGTTGTAAAGGAAGTACAGGCTCCGTCTGGTTTTTATAATGCAGGGGAAGAAAAGACAGTAAAACTTGCTTATGCAGGACAGAATGTAGAAGTGGTATTTTCTGAAACAACTTTTACGAATGACAGACAGAAAGCAGAAGTTATTGTGACAAAGCAGGATAAGGATACAGAAAATCCTCTGAACGGAGGTATTTTTGGAATTTATGCTGCCAGTGACATTACAAATGTGGACGGTACTGTAGTTGCAAAGAAAGGCACACTGATTGAAAAGGCAACCACTGGAACAGATGGAAAGGCAAAATTCAGTGCAGATCTTCCGCTTGGATTTTCCTATGAAGTTAAGGAAGAACAGGCTCCAACAGGATATGTGAGAAATACGGAAGATGTTTACCAGTTTGCTTTTTTATATACAAACGATAAGGAAGCAAAGGTGACATTTAATCATACTTTTAAAAATGAACGTGTGACAGCAAAGATCTCTTTACAGAAGCTGGATGCAGAAACAAAGAAAGCAGTTCCGCAGGGAGATGCGACTCTGGAAAAAGCAGTTTATGGACTGTATGCCATAGAGAACATTGTCCATCCGGATGGTGCAACCGGTGTGATGTATAAAGCAGGAGATCAGGTGGCAACACTTACTACGGATGAAAATGGACAGGCTTCCGTCAGCGGGCTGTATCTTGGAAGTTATTATGTGAAAGAGATTACACCACCAACCGGTTATCTGGCAGATGAGAATGAATATGACCTTTCCTGTGATTATGAGGGTGATATGACTGCTGAGGTGAAGCGTGAGTGTACTTCGCTGGAACAGGTAATGAAACAGCCATTTCAGATCATCAAAGCAGCCAATAATGGAAAGACAGATGCGGATTTACTGAAAGGGGCAGGATTTAGTGCTTATCTGGTATCTTCTTTGAAGGTGAAAGAAGATGGCAGTTATGATTTTGATTCTGCAAAACCGGTAGTGATCGGAGATAATGGTGCAACGGAAATCTTTACAGATGAAAAAGGATATGCCTGCAGTATTGCAATCCCATATGGAACATATGTAGTGCGTGAAACAACAACACCGCATAATTATACTCCGGTAGATGATTTTACAGTCAGCATTACAGAAAATAATCCGAACACACCGCAGACATGGCGTGTGCTTTTAGATGATGAATTTGAAGCCAAACTGAAAATTATCAAAAAGGATGATGAAACAAAGAAAGCGGTACTCCAGAAAAATACAGAGTTCAAAATCTATAACATGGACACTGGAAAATATGTGGAGCAGGTAACGACTTATCCAACTACTGTGAAGCATAAGTCTTATTTTACAGATGAGGATGGATATTTGATCCTTCCACAAAATCTGAAAATCGGGCATTACCGCATTGAGGAAGTAAATGCACCTTATGGATATACGCTCAATGAGAATTACTATGAGGTTGATGTAGATTCCAATACAGCATATCAGATGGACGGTACTTCCGGGGATGTGATCATCGAGGTTTCCTATGAGAATCATCCGGTAAAGGGTGAACTTAATATTGTGAAAAAAGGTGAAGTTCTTGATGGCTTTAAAAACGATTTTACTTACCAGAGTGAGAATCTGGAAGGCGCAGTCTTTGAGGTTTATGCGGCAGAAGATATTTATACTGCGGATTTCCAGAAAGATGACAATGGAAACCGTATCTTAGAGTATGCTGCCGGAACACTGGTAGGAACGGTTACAACTGATAAAGATGGAAAGGCACAGATTGCGGATCTTCCTCTTGGAACTTATAAAGTTGTCGAAAAGACAGCACCAGATGGTTTTGTGTTAAATGAGGAAGCACAGACAGTTACTTTCTCTTATAAAGATCAGGATACAGCAGTGATCGAGCAGACAGCAGCCTTTGACAATGACCGTCAGAAGGTAGAAGTATCTGTTGTGAAAAAAGATGCAGAAACGGATGCGGTTGTTGCTGGTGCAGAGTTTGGTCTGTATGCGAAAGAGGATATTCTGGCACATGAAAATGTGATTGTGAAAGCAGATACACTTCTTGGAAAAGCAGTAACCGATGAAGATGGCAATGCAGTCTTTGACCTTGACCTGCCATTTGGCAAATATTATATCAGAGAACTTGCAGCACCGGCAGGTTATGTGTCTTCGGATGAAACATTGGATGTCACTGCAGCTTATCAGGGACAGGATGTGAAAGTAGTAAAACTTGCATCTGAATTTAAAAATCAGCCGACCAAAATCACAGTGAAAAAATCTGACATTACAACAGGAGTTGAACTTTCCGGAGCAACACTGACAGTTCTCGATAAGGATAAAAATGTAATAGATACATGGAAATCTGTAAAGGGTGAGGAACATCTGATTGAGCGGCTGACTGTGGGTGAAACATATACTCTTCGTGAAGAAATGGCTCCTTATGGTTATCTGAAAGCGGAGGAGATTACCTTTACTGTAGAGGATACTGCTGAAATCCAGAAAGTGGAAATGAAAGATGATGTGCCGACTGGAACTCTGATTATCAATAAGAAGGGTGAATTTCTGGAAAAAGTATCTGCACTTGATTCCGTAGGTGGATGGCTCAGCCATTTATTTGAATATATTTCCGGTTCCCTGAAAGAAGTTACTTTTGAGGTTTATGCACTGGAAGATATTAAAGCTGCGGATGGTGAGAGTGAAGATTATTACAAGAAAGATGATCTGATAGCAACGATCACGACAGATGAAACAGGAGTGGCAAAACTGACAGATCTTCCGCTTGGCAAATATTATGTCAAAGAAAAGGAAACGGCAAACGGCTATGTACTGGATGGTACAGCTCGTGAGATTGACCTGACATACCGGGATCAGGATACTGCCGAGGTAACTTATTCTTCCGACTGGCAGAATAACCGTCAGAAAGCGGAAGTAAAGGTGCTGAAAAAAGAAAAGGATTCTGACAGGGTACTGGAAGGTGCAGTATTCGCTCTTTGCAATAAAGAGGACATTGTAAATGCAAATGGTGATGTCATTCTGAAAGCAGATACCGTTATTGAGGAGCAGGCTACGGACAAAGAGGGAAAACTGACATTTACGGCAGATCTTCCGATTGGTTACACTTACTATGTCAAAGAAACTTCCCCGGCACCGGGATTTGCAACAACGGATCAGGTACAGGAGTTTACTTTTGAATATGATGGTGCAGATAAGGAAACACTGTCTTATGAGTTTACCTTTGAAGATGAACCAACAGTTGTGGAGATTACAAAAACTTCTTTGACTGATGGAAAGGAACTGGAAGGGGCGAAACTGGAAGTGACGGATGAAGATGGCAAGGTAGTAGATTCATGGACTTCCGGGAAAGAGGCTCATATCATTAAAGAGCTTGTTGCAGGAAAAAAGTACACTCTGACGGAGACAAAACCGGCAGATGGCTATGTGACTGCGGAGAGTATTACTTTTACAGTAGAAGATTCTTCTAAAGCACAGAAAATCGAGATGAAGGATGATGTGACGAAAGTGCAGATTTCCAAAACGGATATTTCTGGGAAGGAACTTCCGGGAGCGAAGCTGACCATTCTTGACAAAGACGGAAAGGTCGTAGAAAGCTGGACTTCTGAAGAGAAAGCACACTATATCGAGATGCTTCCGATCGGAGAATATACGCTTCGTGAAGAAACAGCACCGGACGGTTATCTGGTGGCAGAGGATGTGGAATTCACTGTAAAAGATACCGGGGAAATTCAGAAAGTTGTGATGAAGGATGAAGCCAAGCCGACGGAAACGCCAACGGAGACATCAACAGAAACTCCTTCTGAGACACCGGAAACAACGGATACTCCATCCAGTACAATATCCACTGATGCACCAAAAACAGGTGATAACACACCTGTGATGTTCTGGATTCTGCTTGCAGGATTAGGAATGATCGGATTTGGAACATCTGCGGTATATTTACGTAAAAAAAGGAAAAAATAAGTAAACTGTAAGGTTTTGAAACAGGATAGGGGCATTTATGGGCAAAAACAGTTCATAAATGCCCTTTTTCATAACAGATGTATCTGTGGAAAGCTGGTAGTGGCAGGTTCCCAGAAAAAGAAGAACAGGAGGAACAGATAAAATGAAAACAGTATTGATCGCTGCATCTGTTGCGGTGTTTTTAGTATATGGATTTGTCATGTACTGCTGTATCAAAGTAGGTGCAGAATCGGAGAAAGACTATGACAGACTGACAAAGGGTGAGGGAAAGGAAAATGGCGGTTAAGAATCATTGGAAGCCATGTAAGGGCTGTCCTTATGGCAAATATCATCCCTGCCTTGGATATTGTATTGCAAAAATACTGAAAGAAGTGAAGGCGCATCGGAACACCGGATAAAGACTGCATATTTCCGTACCATTATGGGGAGGAAGCAGAACAATATACTTTTTACCGGATTCCTAAAGTTCTTTTTACCAGTCCGAAGTTCAGAAAGTTGTCCTGTGAGGCAAAACTGCTGTATGGATTGTTACTCGACCGGATGCAGCTTTCAGTGAAGAACCGATGGCTGGATGCAGATGGAAAGGTTTATATCTATTTTTCCCAGGAACAGATTGCGGAAATGATGGGTTGTGGGCTGAAAAAGGTCGGAAGCCTGCTTGCGGAGCTTGACAGCAGAAAGGGAATCGGATTGATAACGAGGATACGGCAGGGTTTGGGAAAACCGGACAGGATTTATGTACGACGGTGCATCTGTGTAGATTTATCAGAAGGGAATATCCAGACATGTCAAAATGACATTTCTGGATATATCAAAATGGCAGATACAGATATGTCCAAAGTGCCTGGTAATGATACTGATAAGAATAAGACTGAGATAAATGATACTGAGTATCTATCTTTTCTTTCTGCGGATGAGAGTGAAGAAAGCCGCAGGAAACAGATAGAAAGAGAAGCGTATTACAAAATTATCTGTCATAACATCGGGTACGAGTACCTGATAGAAGAATGTGACAGGGAAATGCTGAATGAGATTGTTGCATTGGTGGTGGATGTTATCAGTTCAGACCGGGAATTTATCTGGATTGGCAGAGACAGGAAACCATTTGATGTGGTAAAAAGTCAGTTTTTAAAATTAAATGCAGAACATATCCGGTTTGTGATGAAATGTCTAAGAGAAAACACCAGTAAAGTGGTGAATATCCGGCAGTATCTTCTCACAGTTTTGTATAATGCACCACTTACGATTAGTAATTATTATTCCGCATTGGTGCAGCATGATATGTATGGTAATGAAGATTGATTCGACATAAAGGAGCAGACGAAAATGAAAGAAAAGGATAAAGTGCTTCAGGCATTATGTGATGGTCTGGGCGAAAATTATAAACTTATGGAGATTGACCTGGAGCTTTGTATTTACAGAAACTTTGGAAATCGCTTTGAAGTAGAAGTCAGTGGAGTACATACAGCCAAGCAAAATAAAAAAGCAACAATCTACCTGTGGTGTATGGATGAAACAGGTGCCCATGGGTACATCATTAAAAAAGTTGGTGAAGTTCCAAGAAACAAAATTGGTAAAACGGTGGAGGAACTGTATGAATACAGTGAGAACCTGATCAGCCAGGGATATGACTGTTATGAGAAAGTACAGGCTTATCTGAAAGAGCTGGTAAAGAAAGAACAGATTAAGAAAGAGGAGGACAACGGTGCAAGATGAAGTAAATGAAAAAACGGTATCCCTGTGTATCCGGGGTGGAAAGATAACTGCCCAGTTGCTTAAAGCTGCCATGAGAAAAGCTCTTGCCCAGATGGAACAGGAGAAAGCAAAACAGAAGCAGCAGAGTAAAGTAGAAAAACAGCAGGATGACAAGACGAAGGATAAATCTTATCGAGGAAAACAAACCATGGATAAGCTGATGCGGCAGAATGTACAGCTTTCCAATATTGAAATTACTGATGGGAATATCAAATCTTTTGAACGGGTGGCGAAAAAGTACAGTATTGATTTCAGTCTGAAAAAAGATACGACAGCAAAGCCGCCGAGATATTTTGTTTTCTTCAAAGCAAGGGATGCAGATGTCATGACCGCAGCATTTAAGGAATATACTGGTAAATCTCTCAATAAGACAAAGAAACCGTCTGTAAGGACAAAACTGAAGGATGCGATCACACAGGCGAAGGATAAGAACCGAGAACGGGAGAAAACGAAGCAGAAAGAAAAGGAGCCGACACTATGAACCGATTTCAGAAGATGCGTAAAGTATGCAAGGGGTATCTGGAGAGAATCCCGCCACTGCTTATGCAAGGCTTTCAATGGGGAGCTGACTGGCTGAGAGAAAAAATCTTAGATTTAGGGGAGTATCTGAAAAGAAATTCCCTGCGGATACTGGCATTGAATACTCCTTATGTCATAATCTTTTATCTGGTAGATAAAGAAGCATGGCTGTATCAGTATTGTCAGGGAGATTCATCGGTGGAACGGCTGATGGTGCTGCTTTTGAATTTTCAAATGGCATTTACTTCTGTTCTGCCAAGCATAGAAAAGATGCCACTACTGGCAGGTTTTACCGGGGCATTGGCTGTAAAACTTCTGGTTATGATGAAGATGAAAAATGCCAAAAAGTTCCGACAGGGAGAAGAGTATGGTTCGGCAAGATGGGGAACTGCAAAAGACATTGCACCCTTCATTGATCCAATATTTGAAAACAATATTCTTCTTACTATGACGGAAAGGCTGACCATGAACAGCAGACCAAAGCTGCCGAAATTTGCAAGGAACAAGAACGTGATTGTAATCGGTGGCTCCGGTTCCGGTAAGACGAGATTCTATGTAAAGCCGAATCTGATGCAGATGGGAAAATACATCAGTTATGTCGTGACCGATCCCAAGGGAACGATTATTATTGAGTGCGGCATGATGTTAGTAAGGAATGGATATAAGATAAAAGTGCTGAATACCATCAACTTTTCAAAGAGTATGCACTACAATCCTTTCCATTACATCCGGTCAGAAAAGGATATTTTAAAATTGGTGAATACGATTATGGTAAATACAAAAGGGGAAGGCGAGAAGTCCAGTGAAGATTTCTGGAGTAAAGCGGAACGCCTTTTATACTGTGCTTTGATTGGTTATATCTGGTATGAAGCACCGGAGGAAGAACAGAACTTTGCGACACTGCTTGAATTTATCAATGCCAGTGAAACAAGGGAAGATGACGAAACCTTTAAAAATGCAGTGGATATGCTGTTTGAGGAACTGGAAAAAACAGAGCCGGAACACTTTGCTGTACGTCAGTATAAAAAATATAAATTAGCCGCCGGCAAAACGGCAAAGTCGATTTTGATTTCCTGTGGTGCCAGACTTGCACCATTTGATATTGCGGAACTTCGTGAGATTATGAGTTACGATGAAATGGAACTGGATATGATGGGAGATCAGAGGTCTGCATTGTTTGTTATTATCTCGGATACAGATGATACCTTTAACTTTGTGGTAGCAATGATGTACAGTCAGTTATTCAATTTATTATGCGACAGGGCAGATGATGTACACCATGGCAGACTGCCGTATCATGTAAGAATCCTCTGTGACGAGTTCGCAAATATCGGACAAATTCCGAAGTTCGACAAGCTGATCGCAACCATACGAAGCAGAGAAATATCTGCTTCTATTATACTCCAGTCGCAGTCACAGTTAAAGACTATTTATAAAGATGCTGCAGAAACCATTTTAGGGAATTGTGACACAATGCTGTTCCTTGGAGGAAAAGAAAGTTCCACCTTAAAAGAGATTTCAGAAACACTTGGTAAGGAAACCATTGATTTATATAATACTTCGGATACGAGAGGGCAGAGCCGTTCTTACGGGATGAACTATCAGAAAACCGGAAAAGAACTGATGAGCAGAGATGAACTTGCGGTGATGGATGGAAATAAGTGTATCCTCCAGCTAAGAGGTGTCCGTCCGTTTTTCAGTGACAAGTATGATATTACAAAACATAAACGCTATAAGGAACTGTCTGATTACGATAAACGCAATGAATTTGATGTGGAAGCGTACATGAGACACAGAATGGAAGTAAAACTTACAAGGTCAGAGGAGTTTGACCTGTATGTGTTCTCAGGGGACAGTCTTATGGAACAGGAAAATAGTGAAAACAAGGAAGCGGAGCATGTAGAAAATCCAACTACATAGCTCTTTTTCTTTGCCCTTTTGGGAGGTGAGAGGATGCACAGGTATGAACGACCGCCCATCAGGGCAGAGCCGGTTAGAATACAGCAGGAATTTATGAGCAAAAAACTTGAGAGGAGATAAAACATATGTCGTTTTTTAATTCAGCAATCAATATTTTACAGACACTTGTAGTAGCAATCGGAGCAGGTCTTGCAGTATGGGGAGTTATTAATCTTCTGGAAGGATACGGCAACGACAATCCTGGGGCTAAGTCACAGGGAATCAAGCAGCTTATGGCTGGTGGTGGTGTGGCACTGATCGGAACACAGTTGGTACCACTGTTATCCGGATTGTTCGGTTAAGTGCAAAAAGAGAGGAGATAACTCATGGATCGTATATTTGAGGCGATTGAAACATGGATGAGGGATCTTCTGACAGGCATGGTAAGTTCCAACCTGACAACAATGTATACCGATGTCAATGAAAAGACAGGTGAGATTGCTGCTCAGGTTGGGCAGACACCGCAGGGCTGGAATGGGAACATTTTCAGCATGATACAGAATCTTTCCGATTCGGTAATTGTTCCGATTGCCGGTATGATTATCACTTTTGTACTTTGTTATGAATTGATTTCCATGCTCACAGAAAAAAATAACATGCATGATTTGGACACATGGATGTTCTTTAAATATTTTTTCAAGATGTGGGTGGCAGTCTGGATTGTCAGCCACACGTTCACAATTACTATGGCGGTATTTGATGTCGGACAGACGGTGGTAAGCCGGGCGGCAGGTGTCATCAGTTCTGATACAGCGATCAATATAGATACGATGATCAGTACGATGGAAACAGCTATGGAATCTATGGAAATCGGTGAACTTGTCATACTGGCACTGGAAACGATGCTGGTGAGCCTGTGTATGAAGATTATATCTGTATTGATCACAGTTATTTTGTATGGACGAATGATTGAGATTTATCTGTATTCCTCGGTCGGTGCAATACCATTTGCAACGATGTCAAACAGGGAATGGGGACAGATTGGAAACAACTATCTGCGGGGATTATTTGCACTGGCATTTCAGGGATTTTTCATGATGGTTTGTGTGGGAATCTACGCAGTCCTTGTGGCAAATATCCAGATGTCAGATAACGTACATTCCGCATTGTTTGGTGTGATGGCATATACAGTGATTCTGTGTTTCAGTCTGATGAAAACAGGTAATTTTGCAAAAAGTGTGTTTAATGCCCATTAGCAGGAAGGGGGAAAATGATGGCTTTTGTATCTGTACCAAAAGATCTGACCAAAGTAAAAAACAAGATTATTTTAAATCTTACCAAAAGACAGCTTATCTGTTTTGGACTTGCGGCAGCAGTGGGAGTACCGTTTTATTTTTTGACCAGAGGAGTGATCGGTTCCAGTAATGCTGCAACCGGAATGTGTCTTCTGATGCTTCCGGCATTTGTATTTGCCATGTATGAGAAGGATGGGCTTCCGTTAGAAAAAGTTCTGAAGAATATAATTGTGGTCCGGTTTATCCGGCCATCTGTAAGGAAGTATCAGGTGGAAAATATGTATGAGAAAAAACAGAGGATAGTCAGAAAGAAAGGAGGAAGGGAACGTGTTAAAAAGAAAAAATAAGAAAGCATTGCCAGAACAGTTGGAGGACAGTTTATATCCGGATGATTACTGGCTGGATAAGGAAGATGGGCAGGAAGTTTCAGAACCACTGCCAGATGGAGAAAATCCAGTGAGCGGAAAGTTACGCAAAGAACCGATGGTAACTGGTTATGAAGCACTGGAAAGACAAAGAGGTGTCCGCAGACCCAAAAGGAAGATAACCAGAAGGGAAAAGAAAGCATTAAAACAGGCACAGAAATATGAAGCAAAGCTGCGTAAAGAGCAGGAAAGGGCAGATAAGAAAAGTGAAAAAAGAGAAGCAAAACTTGCTGAAAAAGCAGAAAAAGAAGCCAAGCGTCAGGCAAAAAAAGACGCAAAAAAGAGAAAAAGTAAACAGGCTTCCACATCCGGGCAAAAAGCGGCAGGAAACAGGAAACCTGTAAAGACAGGGACAAATAAGACAGCAGTGAAAGCAGATACAGCAAAGGAAAAACAGATTTCAGCACAGCAGTCTATTCCATATCATGAGATGGCAAAGGATGGGATCTGCCGGGTGCAGGATAAGTTTTATTCAAAAACGATCCGGTTTTATGACATCAACTATCAGTTGGCACAGAATGAGGATAAGAATGCAATCTTTGAAAACTGGTGTGATTTTTTAAATTACTTTGACAGCACTATTCATTTTCAGTTGTCTTTTATCAATCAGCACAGTAACATGGCGGAATTTGAAAAAGTTATCCTTATCAAGCCACAGGATGATGAATTTGATGAGCTGCGTATGGAATTTGCACAGATGTTAAAGAATCAGCTTTCCAAAGGAAATAATGGATTGCTCCGTACCAAATATATTACATTTGGCATTGAAGCGGACAGCATCCGGGAAGCAAAACCGAAGCTGGAGAGGATTGAATCGGATATTCTCAATAACTTTAAGATTCTTGGAGTTTCGGCTTATCCACTAAATGGAGAAGAAAGACTTCAGATCATGTATGAAACCTTTAATCAGGACAGTAAGGTTCCGTTCCATTTTTCTTATGATGATGTGCTTCGGACAGGACTGAGTACCAAAGATTATGTTGCTCCGACCAGTTTTGTGTTTAAAAATGGCAGGGATTTTCAGATGGGTGGTACGATAGGGGCTGTTTCTTATTTGCAGATTCTTGCACCGGAGCTTACTGACAAGATGCTTGCGGAATTTCTGGAAATGGACTGTAACCTGATGGTCAATCTCCATATCCAATCTATCGACCAGATGAAGGCGATTAAACTGGTAAAGAGTAAGGTAACAGATATTAACAGGATGAAAATTGAGGAGCAGAAAAAAGCGGTACGTTCCGGATATGACATGGACATTATCCCATCAGACTTAAATACATACGGTGGGGAAGCAAAAAGGCTTCTGGAAGATTTACAGTCCAGAAATGAGAGAATGTTCCTTGTGACGGTATTGTTTTTAAATACTGCACAGACGAAGCAGGAACTTGAAAATGTGGTATTTCAGACTGCAGGAATTGCACAGAAATATAATTGTGCGTTGAAACGTCTGGACTATCAGCAGGAGCCGGGACTGATGAGCTGTCTGCCTCTTGGGATGAATCTGGTTCCGATCAAAAGGGCACTGACTACAACATCCACAGCAATTTTTGTCCCGTTTACCACACAGGAATTATTTATGGGTGGGGAATCTATTTATTATGGATTAAATGCCCTTTCCAATAATCTGATCATGGCAGACCGAAAGAAGTTAAAGAACCCGAATGGTCTGATACTTGGTACACCGGGTTCTGGTAAATCCTTTGCTGCAAAACGTGAAATTGCCAATGCTTTTATTGTGACAAGAGATGATATTATCGTCTGCGATCCAGAAGGGGAATATTACCCACTTGTTCGGGCATTTCATGGACAGGTTATCAGGATTTCGCCAACCAGTCATGATTATATTAATCCGATGGACATTAACCTTGATTATGCAGATGATGATGACCCGTTATCTCTAAAGTCAGATTTTATCCTGTCTTTATGCGAGTTGATCGTGGGAGGTAAAAATGGTCTGGAACCAGTGGAAATGACTATCATTGACCGTTGTGTGCGTCTGGTTTATCAGGATTATCTTTCTGACCCAGTGCCAGAGAATATGCCAATACTGGAAGATTTATACAATCTTCTCCGGGAGCAGAAAGAGCAGGAAGCACAGCGGCTTGCTACTTCCCTTGAAATTTATGTTAATGGTTCTCTGAAAGTATTTAATCACAGAACAAACGTGGAACTGAATAACCGTATGGTCTGCTTTGACATTAAAGACCTTGGGAAACAGTTGAAAAAACTGGGGATGCTCATTGTACAGGATCAGGTCTGGAATAGAGTAACAATCAATCGCTCTGCAAATAAGAGTACCCGATATTATATTGATGAGTTTCATTTGCTGCTGAAAGAAGAACAGACAGCAGCATACAGTGTGGAAATTTGGAAGCGATTCCGTAAGTGGGGTGGTATCCCGACAGGTATTACACAGAATATCAAGGATTTGCTTGCATCAAGGGAAATTGAAAATATCTTTGAAAACTCTGATTTTATCCTGATGCTGAATCAGGCTTCCGGGGACAGACAGATTCTTGCGAAACAGTTGAACATTTCTCCACATCAGCTTTCTTATGTTACCAACAGTGGAGAAGGTGAGGGACTTGTTTTTTATGGAAGTACGATTATTCCATTCAAGGATAAATTCGATAATTCACTGATGCTGTATGCACTCATGACTTCCAAACCAGATGAAGTAGAAAAGCGGAAGCGTCTTGGAATCGGGGAAAGAGATGAAGAGTAGTTGTAAAAAAGATAGCACAAAACAGAGAAAACGGAGGATTACAGAATGGAAAATAATTGTATGGCAAATCCATGTGAAGGATGCACAGAAGAGGCTTGTGTAGAAATGATGAAAAAACTGCAGGCCGATGAAAAGGTTAAGCAGCTTTTAGAGGCAGGAAAGGACAGCAACGGTGAAGAAGTATTTGGTGAAATGTTGGATGATATGCTTTTCCTGTCAGAAATGATTGACTTACAGCAGGTGCTTTTTTATCTGAGAGAAAAGGAAGGGCTGAGTGAAAGGATGCTGGATATGCTTTTGACTTCGATTCTTTCTAATGTAGATGAAATCTCACATAAATGGGAAGTGTACAAAGACAAAGCGAATTAAAGAAAAACCGCAGCAAAGGGGATGGTGAAATTGCAGGAGCATGAATATAAAGCCAGAGATAAAACCGTCCATAAGATGAGCAGGGATGGTCTTAGGGAAGAAAACCTGCATAACAAGGAAGAAAAACGGATCACCAGTCGTGATGAGGATATAGAAGTTTCCAGAAATCCGAAAAAAGAAGAAGATTTCGGAAAAAATCGACGGGAGCGAATAACGGAAAATAAAGATATACCGACCAGAAAGAAACCCTCTGATATAACCAGATACAGTATAGATGAAGAACAAAAAGTGAAAATGGAACAAGATCTGGGGAATGAGGATGCGAAGGAAGATATGTCTTTAACGGAAGATTCCGGGCCAGATAAACATGCCGTATTTCGTACAGAAAGTATCCGGGGACAGCCAAGAAGTGAACGTGCTGCTCTGGAAACCGCAGTGGACAGCAGAAAACTTAGACAGAGAAAAATGGTCAGAGATTACGCAGAAAGAGAAAAACGGAAGGAAAAGGAGGCTTCCAGACAACAAAAAACTGCGGAAAAAGAAAATATCCGTTATCGTGAAACATCTCAGGTTACAGAAGAATCACTGGAAGGATTTCAGGATGAGATCAAAGGTAAGGTAAAGCGGGAACGGATACTGAAAGAACAGAAAAAACAGTCCCGGCTTTCTTTTGGAGATGAAGGGGATGGCATGGTACATGGAGCAGGAACCGGAATCCGCAAATCAGCTTCGGCAGTGAAAAATGCTGCTCTTACTGTGGGACACTGGAAAGCCCATGAAGCAGAAGATGATAACGCTGCTGTGGAAGGGGCACACAGGATGGAACTTGCGGGGGAAAGTCTTGCAAGAAAGTCCATTTATGTCCGGCAGCGATTGAGGGAAAGCAGGAAACAATCTGCCCGTCTGACAGAAAATATGCTGGATGAAGCAGAAAATAGCAGGCTGATGTTTGATGCTGCTTACGGAAATCAGGCAAAAAATGCAGTGAAGAGAGAAGCTGACCAGAAGAAAAAATCAGCACTTCAAAAATTACTACAGAAAAAACGATACCAAAAGCAGTGCCGGGCGGCAAAAGAAAGTAAAAAAGCCAAAGATGCGGCAATCACATCGGCACAAAGATTTACAGAAAAAACAAAAGATGCAGTCAAAATGGTGGCGGCACAAAACAAAGGAATCTTTGCTACAGTAGCTCTTTTTGGACTGATTTTTGTTCTGATAGTAGCCAGTTTTTCCAGTTGTAGTGCAGTTTTGCAGGGTGGTTCTTCAGCGATCATTTCAACCAGTTATTCCAGTACGGATGAAGATATTTATGCTGCAGAAAATGCGTATAAAGCTCTGGAGGAAGCATTGAACACACAGATCAATCAAATAGAATCCAGGCATCCGGATTATGATGAATACCGTTATCAGATTGATGAGATCGGACACAATCCATATCAGCTTATTTCTTATCTGACAGTGAAATATGGCGGTTTTACTTATGCCGAAGTCGCAGACGAGATAAAAGAAATCTTTCAGCAGCAATATGGAATCAATACACAGTCTACCAGAGAAACTGTAACAGAAACAAAAACTGTCCGGGTTGGAGAATCATTGGGACAGGTTGTTACCAGTGGATATTGCAACTGTTCCATCTGCTGTGGTCAGTGGAGTGGTGGACCGACCGCAAGTGGAGCAATGCCTACCGCAAACCACACGATTGCCGTAGATGCGACAAATCCTTTTGTTCCGATCGGTACTCATGTAGTGATGAATGGCGTGGAATATGTGGTAGAAGATACCGGAGCTTTCGCAAGATATGGTGTGCAGTTTGATGTTTATTATGATAATCATGCGGCGGCATCTGCCCATGGACATCAGACATGGGAGGCTTACATAGCTGACAGCAACGGAAGTCAGGAAGTGGAAGTGACAACAACAAAAGAAGTGAACCGTCTGGATGTTACTATGACCAATCATAATCTGGATACGGTGTTAAGAAGCCGTATGACAGAAGAGGAACAGGAAAGATACGATGCGTATAACCGATATTATGGAAACAGGGATTACCTGTTTGACCTGAATTCCATTCCGACAGGAAGTAGTGGTTTTGGCTATACGATTCCTGGTGAAGCGTTATCTGACCCGCAATTCGCAAAGATGATACGGGAAGCAGAGAAATATCTGGGAGTGCCTTATGTATGGGGTGGTTATTCTCCAAGTGGTTTTGACTGTTCTGGATTTGTAAGCTGGGTAATCAATAATTGTGGAAATGGGTGGAACATAGGAAGGTGTACTGCCGATGAACTTCGTTCTCATTGTTCACAGGTATCCCCATCAGAAGCAAAACCGGGAGATCTGATTTTCTTCCAGGGAACTTATAACACAAGCGGAGCGAGTCATGTAGGAATTTATGTTGGCAACAATATGATGATACATTGCGGAAAGCCGGTACAGTATACAAGCATTGCAAGTTCTTACTGGCAGGAACATTTTATGGCATTTGGTCGTCTGCATTAGGAGGTGACAGGGTAGATGAATATGAAGTTAAAAAAAGTTCTGGATGATATTCAGAAAACAGAAGAAAAGATTGCAGAACTGCAGAAGCATCTGAAAAAGCAGAATGATTTAAAACAGCAGATGGAGGACATAGAAATTATCAAATCTTTCCGTTCACTGAAGCTGGACAGCAGGGAACTTCTTGTACTGCTTGATGGGATTCAGAAAGGAACGGCAACGATTCGGCTGGATGAAGAAGGCGGTATTGCAATAGAAGATGCAAGAGAAAAGAAAGACGGAAACAAAGAAAATAACAAAGGATCTGATGTACAGATACCGGAAAGAGAGGGCTTAGAACATGAAAAATAAAGTAGTAAAAAAACTGATGATGATTGTAATGGCAGTTACAATGCTTTCGGGATTTTCGTTTGCAACTGTATATGCAAATGCTGATCCGCCTGCGGAAGAAACAACTACCGAGGTTGTGGCAGAAACATCATCGGAGGCAACCACAGAAGAAAATACGGAGGATACGGGCAGAGTGATCGCAGAAAGTGATTCCTCTGCCTTTTCTACGCCGGGAAATGCACAACTGGTCGATGATAAGGAAAATGATGATACAAAGCAGTTCCTTACCATCCAGACAAAAAAGGGAAATACTTTTTATATGGTAATTGACCGTTCCAGCACATCAGAAAATGTCTATATGATGTCGTTGGTTGATGAAAATGACCTTGCAGAATTCCTGGATGAAACAGAGGACAGCAAGACAGAGGAAGAACAGAAGGTAGTGATTCCGGAAACAACCACAGAAACAACACCTGCTGTGGAAAAAGAAACAGAAGAAGAAACAACGCAGAAAAATACAGGCGGTGCAGACATCTGGAAACTCTGTACCATTGTATTAGCAGGGGGACTTGGTATTGGTGCAGTGGTTGTATATCTGAAATATGGTCGTAAAAAAGAAGATGGTTTTGTCAGTGAACAACTTGAATTTACAGACGGACCGTTTATTAATGAAGAACAGGAAAATGAAGATGGACAGGAAGATTAAGATTTCTGTTCTCTGAGGTTTAGCACAGAAAAATAAGATACAGGAAAGGGACAGCTACTCTGGCTGTCCTTTTCAGAAAGGACGAAAAATGGCGAGATTTTTAGTGATTGCAGAAAAACCAAGTGTAGCACAAAGTTATGCGAAAAATTTGTCTGCATATAAAAAACAGGACGGGTATGTGGAGGGAGAAAACTGCCTTGTGAGCTGGTGTCTTGGACATCTGGCAGAATATGCACGACCGGAAGAATATGATGAAAGATATGCGAAATGGCAGTTTGATGACCTGCCGATCATTCCTGAAACGTGGAAGCTACAGGTGTCAGCAGATAAAAAGAAGCAGTTTTCAGTATTAAAGGATCTGATGAACCGGGAAGATATAGAGTATCTGGTAAATGGCTGTGATGCAGGACGGGAAGGAGAATTGATCTTCCAGAGAGTATATGATCTGTCCGGATGTAGAAAACCAGTCAGACGATTATGGATCAGCTCTATGGAAGATGAAGCAATACGAAATGGTTTCCATGAGATGAAAGATGCCGGCTTTTACAGTAACCTTTGCATGGCGGCGGTATGCAGGGCACAGGCAGACTGGCTGATTGGAATGAACGCTACCAGAGCTTATACGACAAAGTATTATAAAAAACTGGTAGTTGGAAGAGTACAGACACCAACTCTTGCCATGCTGACGGAACGGCAGGACAGGATTGAGCATTTTCAGAAAGAAACCTTTTACAGAGTGGAACTGACAGATGGAAAGCTCGTTGCCGTATCAGAGAACATTACCAATAAAGCAGACGCAGAACTTCTGGTAGCATTATGCGACGGTTCTGAGGCAATTATTACAGAGCTAAAAAGAGAACAGAAGAAAGTATCCCCTCCTAAATTATATGATCTGACAAGCCTGCAGAGGGAAGCGAACCGGTATTTTGGATTTACGGCAAAGAAAACGCTTGATCTTTTACAGGAATTATATGAAGAAAAGCTGGTAACGTATCCGAGGACAGACAGCCGCTTTGTTACAGAAGATATGATTGGAACAGTAGAAGAACTGGCAGGGAAAATGCCGTTGATGCTGCCTTTTGTAGAATATGGGCAGTTAGGACATAACATAAAAAGAGTTGTAAATAATGAAAAGGTATCTGACCATCACGCTATTCTTCCGACAAAAGAGGCTGTGGAAAAAGGAATCATGGATTTGTCAGAGGATAAAAAGAATCTGATGATACTGATTGGACAGCAGGTACTTCAGGCAGTCGGGGAAGATTATCTGTATGAACAGACAGATGTTACTGTGAACTGTCAGAAAAATGAGTTTACTGCCAGAGGAAAAACAGCGGTGCAGATGGGATTTAAAGACGTGGAAAAAGCCTTTCGCAGTCATTGTGTAAAAACGGAGAAAGAGGATTCAGACAGACAGTTGGAAATTCCATACGGATACCAGAAAGGTATGCAGCTTTTTAATGTCAAGGCAGAAACAAGTATCCATTATACTTCTCCACCGAAATCATTCAATGAAGATACGCTTCTTGCAGCAATGGAAACAGCAGGTAATAAAGAATTTGATGAAAAGACAGAGAAAAAAGGGCTTGGAACACCTGCAACGAGAGCCAGCACCATTGAAAAACTGGTGGCATCCGGATATGCACAGCGAAAGGGGAAACAGATTATTCCAACAGCAGAGGGCAGGGAACTCATTCGTGTAATGCCAGAGAATTTAAAATCTGCAGGACTGACAGCCGAATGGGAGAACAGGCTTTTGCTGATGGAACGAGGGGAGCTTAATGGAGAACAGTTCATGGATGATATTGTAACCATGCTGGAAGAAATCCTGAATGGCTGCAGAAAAATCCCAGAGGAAGAAAGAAATCGTTTTCAGACAGCAAAAGAATTAATTGGGAAATGCCCGGTCTGCGGTTCTGATATTTTTGAGGGGAAAAGGAATTTTTACTGCTCGAACCGTCAGTGTGATTTTGCTCTTTGGAAGGATAACCGATTTTTAGAAGGTATGGAGAAGAAACTGGACAAGAAAATGGCAAAAGAACTTCTGGATAAGGCTTGTACCCATGTAAAAGGGTTATATTCCAAAAAGAAAGACTCCAGGTTTGATGCAGATCTTCTGATGACATTGGAAAATGGAAAGCCGAAATTTCATTTGGAATTTCCGAAAAGAAAGCATAAAGGATAAAGCAAAAATTAAAGATTGGAGGAAGAGACATGGCAAGAGTACAGGAGATTCGTGGTATGGCAGAATGGTATGCCACTGACATAGCCAGTTCCCCGGCAGACTGGATGAAATATCTGGATACTGCCGCCAGATTATACCGTTATTCCTTTACTGACCAGCTTCTCATTTATGCACAGCGTCCACAGGCAACTGCATGTGCATCCCTGGAATTGTGGAATGAGAAGATGATGAGATGGGTAAACCGAGGGGCAAAAGGAATTGCTTTGCTGGATGAAACAGGGACAAAAGCAAAAATCCGGTATGTGTTCGATATAAAAGATACCCATATGGTACAGGGCGGCAGATCACCATACCTGTGGCAGCTTCAGGAACATCAGAGGGGAGAAGTGCTTGCACATCTTTCTGATGTTTATAATCTGGAAGAGAAAGATACGGCAGATCTGGCAGATGCGTTGATGTCTGTGGCAAAAGAGATGGTCAATGAAAATCTGGAGGATTATCTGGATGGCTTATCGTATGCAACAGAAGGAACCTATCTGGAAGACCTGGATGAAGGGACGATTCGGAACGATTTCCGGCAGCTTGCAACGGACAGTGTATATTATATGCTTGCAAGAAGATGCGGACTTGATCCTATGTTGATTCTTGAAGAAGAGGATTTCATGCACATCACCGATTATAACAGGCTTTCCGTATTGACTTTTCTTGGAAATGCTGCAAGCCAGCTCGCTGAGAGTGTACTGATTGATATTGGAAAAACGGTACATAAAATTTCTCTGGAAGAAATCAGGAAAGGTCTTGAAAATTCTGAAGAGAGGAATTATAATAACTTTAACACGTTAATGCGTGAAAATAAAATACAGGACACAGAAGAGAGAATAAATGATATTGAGGATAATGAAGGAGGAACTGACTATGGAACTGACCTATCATCGCAAGGGGGACTACCTGTTTCCGAACCTGACCGTAGAGGAAGAAGAAGTGACAATCGGGAAATACGGGATGCTGAGGAGAACATTTCTGAAGGAATACAAGAACAGCCTTTACCAGAGCCTTTTCCTGACAGGGAAGCTGAACAAGCATCTTTTGGAGATCGAGAAAGCGGCTCAGGAGAGAATGGAGAGCCAGATGGAGAAATTGCTGAAGAACAAACCGGCACCGGACAAGGAAGCCGATCCGATGGCATGGACAGCACATATGAACGCACTGACAGCAATAGCAGAAGAGAGCATCTTGACGGAATTGGTATACAGTTAGTTACAGATACAGGAGAAGATGGATTGAGTGAAGCAGAGGAAGAAATCGCCTCTGCTTTATCTTTGCCCGAATTACCAACTGTAAATCAGCAGATCCGGAAGATTGAGGAGCATATGTCTGCCCTGTATGCCGGGGAAATCCCAATTCCGGAAGAAGTTGTGGATGAAATCCTCCGTACCGGAAGTAATAAGAGTAAAAGCCAGTTACGGCTTATCTACAATTTTATGAGTGAACAGTCAGCAGAAGATTATACAGAATTTGTGAAGCGTGAATATGGCATCGGTGGCAAAGGTCTTAAAATTAATGGAAACGAGTATTCTGTGTGGTTTGATGAAACAGGGATGCAGATTGCCGTAGGACATACGGTGAACGATCGACTTTTAGATAAGGCTTTTTTATCATGGGAGGATGTCAGTGGACGTATCCATCAGTTATTAAAACAGGGAGAATACGCACCACAGTCTGTCCTTGATGCAGCAAGGGAAAATGCCTTGCAGGAACACGCACAAGTGCTTGCCTACATGGAAACTGATATTGTGGATGATCTGTCTGAACTGGTATTTTCAGCAGATGATATGAAGATTTTTCATAATGGTTATCCGGAAAAGACAGATGCTCTGGCGGAAAAGCTGGATGATGCAGAGTGGCTTTCCGAATTAAATGAAAGACTGGAAGGTCTGGCTGAAATGTATGACATAGACAAATCCATCATGCGTTTTCATTATTATAAACCAACCCTTGTTTCTGAGCAGTTTCAGAAATTTGCCGAAGAAGTCATTCCCTATCAGGCAAGAGAGGGATTTGCTTGGAAAGAACAGGAAATGTTTATCACGCAGGATGAGATTGATGCTTTCCTTGCAAGAGGTGGAGCTTTTTCAGAAGGAAGGCTTCGCATATATTCTTTTTATCTGCGGCATCAGGATGAACAGGAGAGAACAAATTTTATGAAAGAGCAGTATGGCATTGGAGGACAGAGCCATGCCCTTTCCAGAGCGGACAATTCCTATGCAGATTACAATGGAAAAGGATTACAGCTTTCCAGAGGAAATCCGGGTGCATACCATACAAAAGAAGAACTGAGCTGGCAGAAAGTGGCAAAAAGAGTGGATTATCTCATAAAAAATGACCATTTTCTTCAAGCCGGAGACTACGCTCATATGCCGGAATATGAACGATACCAGATGGCAATGCGGGTGATTAATTTTTATAACAGACTGCCACAGGAAATTGAGCGTCCATTTACGGATGAACTTTTGCATGAGGAAGCAAGAAAACAGGTGCCAAGGATGCTGGCAGATGAAGAAATGGCACAGGAATTGTTACAGAAGATGGATGCAGCTCTTGCAGAACTACCCTTGGATTTTGAAGCCTATGGGACAAATTACAACGAGAAAGCACAAAGTCTGTCAATACTCCATCAGTATGTAGAGGGAACGTACACTATATTTCCAACCAAGGAACTGGAACAGCCGACCATAGAGTTAAGCGGTCATCAGATGTCCATGTTTGATTATCTGGATACGAAAGCATATATGGAACCGGATGTTGTAGACATGCAGGATGTAGAGGAAACGGTGGAATCGGTTTTAGACGAAACGGAAGAAGAAACTGATGAGATTGAACAGTCAGAAATTTCAGAAGAAAACGATACAATGGTGCAGTCAGAAATACCGGAAACTCCTGTGGAAACGGCGGAAAAATCAGCAGGTGCAATAGCTGACCAATGGGAACAGGGTGTTTTTGAATATCAGGGATACCATTTTGAAGCAGTTGGTGTCTTGTCTGATGGGCTGGAAGGAAAAGAATTGGTTGCGCAGACACGTTCCAATACGGAACTGCATTTGTCAACGTACCATACAGAAGATTTCCCTAAGTATTCCTATGATGAATTTTATGCTGTCAGCAATGCCCCGGATGCGGATATATTCCGATGTCTGGAAACAGGAAAAAACTATATTCCGGGAGAAAATGAGCTGTTTGGCTATGAGGGAGAATTTCAACCATATATCAGACAGGAAAAAACAAAGATTGTGACTATGCCACATAACTTCCGTATTGAAGATAATGACCTTGGTGCAGGCGGTCCGAAAGCAAAATATAAAGCGAATATAGAAGCAATCCGTTTATTACAGACTTTGGAGAAAGAAGAACGTTTGGCAACACCAGAAGAACAGGAAGTATTATCCCATTATGTTGGCTGGGGCGGTATCCCACAGGCATTTGAAGAAAACAACGGAAGCTGGGCAAATGAGTACAGCGAACTGAAAAATACGCTGACTTCAGGAGAGTATAGTGCAGCAAGAGCATCCACCCTAAATGCGTTTTATACTTCTCCGACAGTGATACATAGTATGTATGAAGCATTGGAAAATATGGGATTTACAAAAGGAAACATTCTGGAACCATCCTGTGGAGTAGGAAATTTCATGGGACTTATCCCGGAAAGCATGAGTAAGGCAAAAATGTATGGTGTGGAACTTGACCCGGTATCCGGCAGAATCGCCAGACAGTTATATCAGAAAAACCAGATTGCCATACAGGGATTTGAAACAACACAGTTTCAGGATAGTTTCTTTGACTGTGTGATTGGTAATGTACCGTTTGGAGCGTACCAGGTAAATGACAAAAGATACGACAGGCATCATTTTCTGATTCATGATTATTTCATTGCAAAATCTCTTGATCTTGTGCGTCCAGGCGGTGTGGTTGCAGTTGTGACTTCCAGTGGAACCATGGATAAACAGAATCCGGCAGTCAGACAATATATTGCAAACAGGGCAGAGCTGCTGGGTGCGATCAGGCTTCCCAATAATGCTTTTCAGAGAAATGCAAATACAAATGTTGTATCAGATATTCTGTTTTTTCAGAAAAGGGACAGGGCGGCAATCGAGGAGCCAGAATGGGTAAACCTAAAGACGACAGAGGAAGGCTATTCTGTAAATGCGTATTTTGCAGAGCATCCGGAAATGGTTCTTGGTGAATTTACCACAGAAAGTACCCAGTATGGTAAGCAGGAAGTTACTGTAAAACCAAAAGAAGGCATTACTCTTGAAGAACAGTTAAAGAAAGCTGTACAGAATATTCATGGAACAATCACAGAAATGGAATTTTCAGATAGCGAGTTAGAGGAACAGGTAGTTTCTATTCCGGCAGATCCAGATGTGAAGAACTTTAGCTTTGCTGTTTTGGATGATGACATTTATTACAGGGAAAATTCTGTGATGAATAAAGTAGAACTTCCAATGGCAACTACAGAACGAGTAAAAGGCATGGTGAAGATTCGTGACGCAACAAATAAATTGTTACAGCGTCAGATGGAAGACTGCGGTGATCAGGAAGTTGAAGAACTTCAAAAAGATTTGAATGAAATTTATGATTCCTTTACTGCAAAATATGGTTTGCTTAGCAGTAATGCAAACAAAAGGGCATTTAGTCAGGATAGCAGCTATTGTCTTCTGACTTCACTGGAATTTCTGGATGAGCAGGGCAACCTCAAAAGAAAAGCAGATATTTTTACAAAAAGGACAATCCGTCATGCTCAGGCAGTTACTTCGGTGGATACCGCCAGTGAAGCATTGGCAGTGTCTATTGGAGAAAAGGCACAGGTTGATCTTGCTTATATGTCACAGCTTACCGGGAAAACAGAAGCAGAACTGACGGAAGAACTGACAGGTGTGATATTTAGGAATCCGCTAAATGAAAAGTGGGAGCCATCTGATGAATATTTGTCTGGAAATGTCCGGGAAAAATTGAAGATTGCCAGAGGATTTGCCGAGAACCGCCCGGAATATGCTGTTAATGTACAATATCTGGAACGAGTGCAGCCAAAAGACCTGGATGCCTCAGAAATTGAAGCAAGACTTGGTGCAACATGGATTTCTCCAGATTATGTGACACAGTTTATGGCAGAAACATTCCATACACCAAGGTATTATATTGGAAGTCGGATAAAAGTCCAGTATGCTGAAGTAACCGGTCAGTGGAATGTTTCGGGAAAGAGGGTGGACAGTTATCAGAATCCACTTGTTACTTCTACTTATGGAACACAGAGAGCAAATGCGTACAGACTGTTAGAAGATGCTTTGAATCTTCGAGATACAAAAATCTATGATACAGTGCAGGATGCGGAAGGGGAACACCGGGAACTGAACCGGAAGGAAACCATGCTGGCACAGCAGAAGCAGGAACTTATAAGGGAAGAATTTAAGTCATGGATTTTCCGGGATATGCACCGAAGGGATGCCCTTTGTCAGATATACAATGAGCGTTTCAACAGTATCCGTCCGAGAGAGTACGATGGCAGTCATATTCAGTTCGAGGGAATAAATCCGGAAATCACGTTGATGCAACATCAGAAAAACGCAGTGGCTCATATTTTATATGGAAATAATACTTTGCTTGCACATTGTGTAGGAGCAGGGAAAACTTTCCAAATGATCGCTGCGGGTATGGAAGCAAAACGTCTTGGACTATCGCAAAAGAATCTTTATGTTGTGCCAAACCATCTGACAGAGCAGTGGGGCAGTGATTTCTTACGTCTGTATCCGGGAGCGAATATTCTGGTAGCAACCAAGAAAGATTTTGAACCGGCAAACCGTAAACGTTTCTGTTCCCGTATAGCAACCGGGGATTATGATGCGGTGATTATCGGGCATACACAATTTGAGAGAATCCCTCTTTCAAGGGAACGTCAGATTGCCATGCTGGAGCAGCAGATAGAGGATATTACCTTTTCTATTGAAGAAGCTGGCAGGGAAGCAGGACAGAATTACAGTGTAAAACAGATGGAAAAAACAAAAAAATCATTGCAGGCAAAACTGCAGAGATTAAATGATCAGACAAGGAAGGATGATGTAGTAACCTTTGAACAGTTAGGCGTAGACAGGCTTTTTGTAGATGAGAGCCACAACTTTAAGAACCTTTTTTTGTATACAAAAATGAGAAATGTTGCAGGTATTTCACAGACGGACGCACAGAAAAGTTCGGATATGTTTATGAAATGCCGTTATATGGATGAACTGACAGGCGGGCGTGGAATTGTTTTTGCGACGGGAACTCCAGTGTCAAATAGTATGACCGAACTGTATACTATCATGCGTTATCTCCAGTATGATACATTGATGCGTATGGGAATGGGACACTTTGATTCCTGGGCGGCAACGTTCGGGGAGACAGTAACCGCAATCGAATTATCACCGGAAGGAACGGGCTATCGTGCAAAAACACGATTTGCCCGTTTTTTCAATCTTCCGGAGCTGATTTCAATTTTTAAAGAAGCTGCAGATATTCAGACTTCTGATATGTTAAATCTTCCAGTGCCGGATGCAGAGTTTATTAATGAGGTATTAAAACCAAGTGAAGAACAGCAGGATATGGTAGCAGCATTTTCAGAACGTGCAGAATCAGTAAGGGCAGGGATGGTAAATCCTACAGAAGACAATATGCTCAAGATTACCAATGATGGAAGAAAATGTGCCCTTGACCAGAGATTATTGAATGAGCTTCTTCCAGATGCGGAAAAAAGCAAAGTCAACACCTGCGTAGAAAATGCCTTTCAGGTATGGGAGGAAGGAAAAGAGCAGAAAACAACACAGTTGATTTTCTGTGACTTATCTACTCCAAAAGGGGATGGAACTTTTAATGTTTATGATGATGTACGAAACAAACTAACAGAAAAAGGAATCCCAAAGGAAGAGATTGCATTTATCCATGAGTACAACACAGAAGTAAAAAAAGCAGAATTATTCGCAAAAGTGAGGGCGGGTCAGGTAAGAATCCTGATGGGTTCTACTCCAAAACTCGGTGCAGGTACCAACGTGCAAGACAGACTCATTGCTCTGCATCATCTGGATTGCCCCTGGAAGCCATCAGATCTGGAGCAGCAGGAGGGACGAATTTTACGACAGGGAAACCAGAATGAGAAAGTTAAGATATTCCGCTATGTAACAGAGAATACGTTCGATGCATACATGTGGCAGATTTTGGAAAATAAACAGAAGTTTATTTCTCAGATTATGACCAGTAAGTCACCAGTCAGGGCGTGTGAAGATGTGGATGATACTGCACTTTCTTATGCAGAGATCAAAGCCCTTGCAACAGGAAATCCCTATATAAAAGAAAAAATGGATCTGGATGTTCAAGTCAGTAAATTAAAGCTCTTGAAGGCTAACCACACCAGTCAGATTTATCGTCTGGAATCAGATATTGCAAAGAATTATCCAGTTCAGATCAGTGCATTGAAAGAGAGGATTGCCGGAATGCAGTCTGATGTTAGTGTGATAAAGAATGTTGATCTGCAGGATAATGACAGCTTTTCTATGAATATAGGGAATGTTGCCTATACAGACAAAAAAGAAGCAGGCGAAGCTATGATAGCTGCCTGTGCAGGATTAAAGGCAGTCACCACAGGAGGAAAAGTCGGAGAGTACCATGGATTTACTTTATCTGCATCATATAACCTGTTTGCAAATTCCTTTGAATTGACCATAAAGGGAAAATGTTCCTACAAAATTGAAATAGGAAAAGACCCTTTGGGAAATATCCAGCGTATTCATAATGCCCTTTCTTCGATTGATAAGAAACTGGCAGAGAGTGAGCAAAAGTTAGAGACAGTACAACAGCAGCTTGCAACAGCACAGGAAGAAGTAAAAAAACCATTTCCAAAAGAAACGGAACTGAATGAGAAAATGGAGCGTTTATCGGAGTTAAATGCTTTGCTCAACATGGATGAAAAAGGGAATGAAACAATTCTGGCAGATGAGGATATTGGTACAGAAAAGATTCCAGACAGGGATTCTTCGAGAAAGGAAGAAGTCCGGGATGCAGACAGGAATCTGCAGGAAACAGCAGACAAGGTTCATAAGCCGTCCATACTGGAACGTCTGAAACAGGAAAAGGCTAGACAGCTTGCACCGAAGCAGACTGGTACACCGAAACCAAAGAAAAATCACGAGCAGGAGTTATAAATAATGTCCCGTCAGAGAACTTTCTGGCGGGATAAATTCAAAATTGGAGGACAAACTATGGCAGAAACAGATAAAAAATTAAAAGAAATCACAGAGCGTCTGGAACAGGGAGTAAAGGAAATTTTTACATCAGAGCGTTATACAGAATATCTGGATACGATGTCAAAATTTCATAATTATAGTTTCAACAATACTCTTCTGATTACGATGCAGAAACCGGATGCGACACTGGTGGCAGGTTATCAGGCATGGCAGAAGAAATTTAACCGTCATGTAAAACGGGGTGAAAAAGGAATCCAGATTATTGCACCGACGCCAGTAAAAGAAAAACAGGAAATAGAAAAGATTGATCCAGATACACAGGAACCAATCATTGGCGAAGATGGACAGCCGGAAACAGAGATTGTAGAAATGGTAATCCCAAGATTTCGGGTAGCGACAGTATTTGATGTCAGCCAGACAGAAGGAGAACCGATTGCAGAACTGGATGTACCGGAGCTGACAGGAAGCGTGCAGTTTTATGATATTTTTATGGAAGCATTGCAGGATATTTCACCGGTACCAGTACGGTTTATGGAAATAGACGGGGAGGCAAAGGGCTATTATCATCAGACAGAAAAATATATTGCGATTAAAACAGGAATGAGTAATCTCCAGTCCATGAAAACCGGTGTCCATGAAGTTGCCCATGCAATTCTGCATGACAATGATGTAATGGATGCAGATGGCATTATAAAAGGAAAGACAGCCAAAGAAGTAGAAGCAGAAAGCATTGCTTATATTGTATGTAGTCATTTTGGACTGGATACTTCGGAATATTCCTTTACTTATATTGCAAGCTGGTGTGAAAGTCAGAACATGAAAACGCTGAAAGCGTCTATGGATACAATCCGAAAAACTTCAGCGGGAATTATTGAAAATATTGAAACAAAGATGCATGAGTTGGAAATGGAAAGACCAATCAGAGAAACATTCCATAGAGAGGATGTGATTCTGCATCTTTCAGGCAGCATGGGTTCAGAATATGCGTATGATCTGGTTGAGAACATGACAGCAGAACAGTTGCAGGAGAATGTGAAGGAATATGTCAGTCGGCTGGAGCAGAAAGAAATCTCAGAGGATGAGAAATCTTTGGAAGAATTTCTGGAGGACAGAGGTGCAGTAATCACAGTATTGTATGCAAGTGATGGAGTGGGAGGAAATTATCCGATTCACTTTTTTGATGCAGCGTATGATGCAGATACAGGCAGTGCTTATTTTTCAGAGCAGACACCGAAAGAACAGGCAGAAATGCTGGTGGAAAAAGCGGAATTTCCGAGAACAATTTTTACAGAAGAAGAGAAAGCATTTGTAACGGAATATGCAGAAACCTTTCCCGGACAGATAGAAAGACTGAATGATTTGGTCTGGGATATGCGGGAATCTTATGATGAAGCCGGTGCAAACTTAGTACATGAAGTGATCCAGGCAGCAAGAGCGAACTTTCCAACCACAGAGCTTCCAGAAGAAAGGGAAAGTACCATGCAGTATGCCCATAGACTGATTGAAGCTGCAGAAACCGCCAGCCATGAAAATTTTACGGAATCCCAAAGGAACCTTATCGTCAATTTTGCTTATAAGATGGATGACCGAGACGAAGTTTTGGGACTGGTAAACCGTATGCTGACAGCGAATCGGGGTGACCGAAGTGAAGTTATGAGAAGTCTTGTGCATGAAACAGAGGCACAGATGGATAATTTTCCAGATGGAAGAATCGGTTTTACAGAAATGCACGAAGCAGGAATCCGACTGGAGCATATGTATCCTCTTGAAAAAAACAGGGCAGTAGAATTGTATCGTGAAGGTGCAGAAGTTTTTATCTTAAATGGAAATCCAGATCATCCAGAACAGGCAGGACAGATTCTTGCAGAAACAGAAAATGCGATCCTGGGGCATGACGGTATCTTTGGTATTACGGAAACGGAATGGGAAGTACATAAAGAAAGAGAAGCAGCGATAGCCAGACAGGAAAAACTGGAACAGGATAGTGCAGAAAAGATTGATGAAACCTTACTTCTTCATGGAGAAAGCGGTCGTTTTGCAATCTATCAGATGGATACGGATGGAGAGCATACTTATCAGTTTATGGGGGTTGAATCGGCTCAAAAATTAGGCTATAGCATTGATGGAAAAGACTACAGGATGGTGTATGCGGCTCCATGGACACCAACGATCACATTAGATGATATTTTTGAGAGATTTAATATCAACCGCCCAAACGATTTTCATGGACATTCCTTATCGGTAAGCGATGTCATAGTTATAAACCGGACGGCGGAAACAAAGGCTTATTATGTGGATTCTTTCGGCTTTGAGGAACTTCCGGACTTTGTACAGCAGAGAATGGAGATACTGGAAAATAATCATACCAGAGCCTACCCGCCAGTCTATAAAGGAACACTTGCACAGGCAATGGAAGAACGGGATGTAGATGCCTATCTGGATTCCAGAAAGTTAAACATTGATTGTAAGAAAGCAATCGAGGAAGCAATCGCATTAAAATTTGACGGGCTGCATTTAGAGGAAGATGCCGCAACGCAAGTGTTAGAGCAGTTTGGAGAAGAGCGTATGACATTTATTATGGCAAATACGCTCCGGGAACTTTCTTATGACGGCAGATTTTCCAAACAGAACAAAGACTGGGCAGAGCATATCGAAATCCCGGAAAATATCAATCAGGGAAAGAATCTGAATCAGGATTATGTGATAGAAAGCCACCCAGCGGTGTTAGATGGATTTATTGATATGGCAAGAGCAGAGATCCGTATGCAGAAGATTGAACAGGCATTGGATGAAGCGGAAGTCACCATTACAGCAGATACCAGAGGATTTGAAGCAGATGGACATGCGGGAACCTGGCATACAGTAGATGAAAGAGAGTATGCAGGGGAGAAGTTCTTCTTCATGGAACATGATGAGTATGGTTCAGATGTGGCAGGGATTATCGTATCGGAACATGGTCAGCTTGTAGCCGAAGATCTTTGGAATGGGTATGATGCAGGAGCATTGGAAGCTATTTCAGAATATCTGCAGGAGAAAGGAATTTCTGTAGAGGGACTTATGCCGGAACTGGAACCGGATGAACTGGCATATAAGATTGATGATAGATATTTTGCAATCCAGAGAACAGAGGAAGGCTATGATTATACCTTTTATGCTTTGGATTACGATGAGATCGACGGTGGTGCTTATGACAATCCTGATATTTCTATGCGGCAGGCAATGGAAGATATTCTGGAAGATGAAGATGTGTCTCTGGAAAATGCAGTTTCCGTTGATTATGAAGATTTGATGGCAGAAGTGGAAGAAGCAGGCGAACGGCAGATGCAGCGGGCACAGTTATTAAAGAATTGTCCTCCAAGTATTTTTGAGGACTATGACCGGGAAAGAGCAGTGGATACCTGTGAGGGAATTGCCATGCAGTTTACTAAGAGTAAAGGGTATCTGACTGTACAGGCAACGGAAGAAGGTTATTTTTATATTTTCTATGATTCTGATTTGCATGAAATTAATGAAAGTGATTACGATAATCCAGATATATCTATTCAGAAAGCTACTTATGAAATCTTAAAAAGTGAAAGAATGGATGATATGGAGTGCGTTAAAGTAGACTATAAAGAATTTGAGGCAATGACCATCCAACATTCAAAGGATTTACTACAGGCAGGTGAGCTTCGTGCGACTTCTGAGATTGGAAGAGATGAAGTAGCATTAAATGGTCTTAGCAGGGCAGAAGTGGAACGAGGTGTCTTGTATCACGCACAGGGTATTCTGGAAGAAATGGGACTGGAAAATGAAGTAGAGCTGCTTGCTGCAAGGGTGCATGGTTCCAGAAGCAGAGAGGAACTTTACAGAAATGATTCTGACCTTGATGTGGTGCTTTCTTATCGTGGCAATATCCGAGAAGATAGTTTCTTCAATGAATTAAATGCTCATGCTATAGCAATGGCAGGTATTAAGGTGGACATCAATCCTATCGCAGAAGAAAGAATCACTCTGGCAGAATATATGAAGGAAGCAGATACTTACCTTGATCAACAGGAAATTAAAAAGCTGGCAGTGGATTTGGATAATTTCAGCTATGAATATGACACTTACGAATATAAAGATACCATTGAGAACAGGGAAGAACAGGTGGAGAAGATCACAGAGGACATTCTGAATAAGAAAATAGGGTGTTTAAAGGACTGGCTGGTTGAAGTATCGGAAGAATCCGATATAGACAGTGATGTGATAACTGCCCGTTCACTGCTTTCCCGTCTGGAAAAAGCAGAAACTCTTTCTATCTTTACCAGACAACCAGAACAGGAACAGTCAGAAGCTACGATTACTTTTTATGTAGCGGAGTGCATGGAGTTTCCGGTCATGGGGGAATACCATAATAATCTCACGCTAGAAGAAGCGATTAAAATTTATGAAAGTATTCCGGCAGAACGAATGCATGGAGGCAAAGGTATTGGCTTTGATCTGCAGGATGGGGATGAAGATTATTCTGGAGAATACGAACTGATGAGCTGGGATAGAGTAGACAGGGAACTGATAGATATGATTCCGCATTATAAGGAAAGCCCATTGGTACAGAAAGCAATCAATGATATGGAAAAATATCTTGCAGATAAAAAGAATAAGCAGGCAGAGATTACGGAAGAATTATCCGAAAAACAATCAGGAAAAAATATAGATGTTGAAAAAAATGCAGAGAAGAAAGTAACAAGAGAACCAGGAAGCATTAAAAAATCTGTTCTGCAGTCTTTAAAAGACTATCAGGCGAGAGTAAAGGCACAGGAAAAAGCACAAGAAAAAAATAATGAACATAAGAAGGGAGATATGGAATTATGATGGATCTGTCTATGAATTTTGATATGGAAGAATGTATCGTAACTGCAATGCTTGATCAGGGCAACCGAATTGATACGATGGAAGCAATCGACCGGGTTATACCATTTCTTGCAGGAGATTCGGAAATGATTATGCTGGTCTGCGAAACAATAAGAAAACTGTTCTGTATGAGCGATGAAGGCTACGAGGTTTTCCTCATGGATTTGGAAGAGTATAAAGAAGATTTAGAGTTGATGGAGGAGAGTGAAGCATGAACACAAGTCAGTGTGCAGTATATCAGGTGAAAGAAACACCAGAGTACAGAAATGTCCGTTTCCGTTCTTATGCCAAATTAAAAAGTGAAGGAAAAGAGGTCAGGGCAGAAAATTATCAGCAAGTATATATTGGAAGAATCCAGCCGGAGGAAACTCCGGCGGATATAAAAACACGCTTGCAGAAACAGCGACCGAAGAACTTTAAAGGTCACTCCATTGGATGCAGTGATGTCATTGTCCTTACGGATGATGGAAAAACGACCGCCTACTATGTAGATAAAGATGGATTTATCATTGTTTCAGATTTCTTCCAGATGAAAAATTCTTCAGATACAAAGCTGGATGTTGACACAAAGGGATATACCATCGAAGGGAAAAAGGGAACATGGCAAGTCATTGATTACATTTTGATGAATGAAAGAAAATGGTTTCTGATGGAACACGAAGAATACGGACCGAGAGCTGCCTATGTGGTTCTTAGTGATGATGGTGCCGTTGTTATGAATGATAATTATAACGGACTTGATGCCGAGGCAAGAGAAAAGATTCAAAATTTCATAAAACAGCAGGAAGAAAAAGAACAGGAAACACCGCCACAGCAACAAACGTCAACACCAATCGGACAGGAACAGCCACCGCAACAGAAGAGAAAAGAACCAGAGCTGGCAAACTGGCAGAAGGTCATGGACAACGGAGAATATCTTCGCAGTGCGGAGATGGCAGAAGAAGCTAACTACAACATGATTGACGGACTGATGAACAATGTCCGCAAGGTAAAAGATAAAGATAAACCAAGAGAATCCGTACTTGCCAAGCTCCGGCTCAACCAGAAGAAAGTCGCAAAGCAGGGGAAGAAACAGACGCAGCAGAAAGCGATGACGGAGGATATGGAGAGGAAGAAAAAATAGTATTTGACAGAAGTGGTCTTGCTACATATGTGGCAGGGCCATTTTTGCTGAAAAAAGCAAGACAAGATATAAAAGATTTGCTATAATATGCTCCATAAATGTAGAAAAACTGGTCTATAGGAAACAATAGGAGAGTGATAAAATGTATTACAAACCAGAATCATTAGAAGAAAATTTCAGCAATGTTTTGAAACTTAGAGATAATTTTATGAATAATATTAAATCTTACATGTGGGAATATGATTGGATATGTCGGGTATATACAGATGCAAATACATATAATTTTTATTTAAGAAATTATATGATCAATCCTTATGTAAACAGTTTTGATGCTGCGATGGAACAGTTGGCATACAAAGTATTTGGATATACATTAACGGTGTTTGAAACATTGTCATATGCTTTAGATTATTGGCGTATACACACAGACTCAAAACAGAAAAATAGAAATGTAACTGATAAAGAATACGACCAAGCGTTAAAATTATTATCTCGGAAAAAGAAAATATCAAACAGCGATAAAGAGATATTATTGAAATTTCGGCCACAAAGAAACTATTGTACTCATTACGGAAGAATTCAGTTTTGTACATTTATTTTTAATCATCAGACGATTTTATATAATCTTATTCAAGTGATACTTAGCTTATTGGGGCAGATGGATATAAATTATGCTGTTGTATCAGAGTATAATTTATTGCAAGGAGATTATATAGAACAAATAAAAGAAACCTTAGATGAATTTTCAAGAGATAATAATTGTGTGGCATAAAAATGTGGGCAAGTGTAAATTTGCCCACATTTTTATCTTATAAATGCTGAGATTTTTCTTTCACCTGTCCACGCTCAGGCTTCTTCCCAAGAATCATATCAATATTAGCATCTACAGTCTTCAGTTCCCGTTCTTGATCACGATGACTGTAAAAATCGGATCGTTGTACTTCACGCAGTTCTGTGAGCCGGTCTTTTTCCTGATAGAGTGATTTCATGGAAGGAAGTTTCTGACCATTGGATTTTTCTTTCAGAACACGCAAAGCAGTTTCGTAAAGAGAGAGTTCCGCTTTATGCTCCTCATAAAATTTATTACGGTTGTGGCTTCTTCGGTACTGGGCATAGAGGTCTTTGTAGGCAAGGTACTGTCCTGTAAAATGAATCTGTTCGTTGACATTTTTGAGTTGTTGTTCGGTATCTTTCATCTTTTTACGGGCAAGGCTGGTTTGGCTTTCTGCATTTGTAAGAGCAGTATTAAAATCTGCTCTGGTGTCATACCCATGTTCCTGTATATAGGCAACGGTTTGAGCCATCTGCTTCAGGTTCGTCAGTTTTACTTTTTGAGCATAGGCTTCGCTCTGCTGTGCTTTGATACAGGTCTGTAAATCTATCACAAGCCGGAGATCCGATTTTATGAAAATGAATGGAACAGGAATCTGGGATGAATCGGAAGAAAGTGCCTGCTGTAAATTGGTAGCGGTATCCGAAACAGGTTGTTCCTGGACATTCTCTTTCTCTTTTGAGAGCAATTTTGTATTTTCCATAAATGTTTTCATGAGAAAATCTTCTTCATATCTGGTTCCAAGATTTCTGCCAGTAACATATTTTTTACGGTCAGGGTGAAGGTAACTGTAACGTCCTCGACTAATTTTGAAAATAATACGATACTTTTCTTCAAGAATTTTTGAAAATTCTTCGGGAGATTTTGCGATACCTGCAGCATTGTCAATCGCATCCCGGAGAAATTGCTTCTCTGTCTGGTATTTCGTTTCTTTTGGGGTAATCCCATCTTCACGCATCTTCTGGTTGAACTTATCAAGTTTTTTCTGCCCCCGGCGTTGTGCCCAGTATTCTTTTTCTGTGATTTTTCTTTCAGCAGGAGTGAGCAGATCAACCTGATGCAATCCCTCTTTTTGGCACATATCCATAACTTCTTGTTTTAAATGGGCAAGGTAGGCTGTGCTTAGATGATGCTTATAGCCAGCTTTTGATTCACAGGCATATTCCATGAATGGTTCTTCTGGTACATCATATTTCCGGATACTGTTGATTACGATGTGGACATGGATGTTGCCGCTTTCGTTGTGCCCATCTGTATGTGTACAGATTAAAGCCTGATGACCGGGAAAGTTTTTCTTTGCAAAAGTCAATCCAAGCTGCTGTGCCCGTTCACCGGTCAATCCATATTCATCCCGGTCTTTCGGGTCAAAACTGATAATGTAGTGATGAGACTTGATTTCGTTGAAGTTCTGATTTTTATGGTAATAGCTGTTCAGTTCCTGACATTCAGAAGCAAAAGTAAACGGATCACAGTTTAGTCCATCCAGATAATACTCATCCCGGAGAATCATGTGCCCATTTTCATCCAAGACAGGTTTTTGAGTATATTCGTTGTGTTGAAAAATAAGATACCGTTCCGATTCTCCATAGTCTGCATTTTTACTTGCAATATGTTTAATCACTGCCACGAAAATCACCTGCCATCTTCATCACTTCATATTTCATTTCATAAATATCTCGGATACATTTCTTTATTTCCCCACGCATTTCTGCCGATATGATTCCGCCTTGGTTAAAATATCGGGCAATCTGGTTGAGGTTGCTGCCAATCTTGCCAAATTCTCCGATCAGTTTTTTTATTTCCGGAACATCAGCAACAAGTTCATATTTGATTGTTACCTGCTGATTGTCCAGAGCATTTCGTATAAATTCAGCCATGCTCATGTTGACGGCACTGGCTCGCTCCTGTAAAAGTTCATACTCCGTATCGTTCATGCGAATATGGATGCTGTTACTGCGGACGGTCTGTTCGTCTTTTTTCGGTCTTGTCATATTCTTTTCCTTTCTGCTGTACGGTTCCGAATACAGGAAGAAACATTCACAGAAGTCTGTGATGACAAAGGATGAAAATTCATCCTGCTGTGACCATGTACATGGGAACCAATACGTCTGCTTTTGATAGTAGCCGAGGGTATGGGGAAACGGAATCCCCATCAAGTTGCAAGTGACCGATGAGCCTGTAAGGGTTATTGGGCTACGTTGCGAAACTTGCTCTAAGAGAGAAATCCCCTCACTAATAGTCAGTTTGAAGCTATGAAATGACGGTGAAAAATAAAAAAAGTTAAAAAAGTGCCGACCAAACACCCTCTGAAACTTGCAATTAGTAGAAGACAAAAAAATGGAGGTTGGAAAATGACGCAGAAAAGATTACCAACAGCGGCTCAATTAAAGGAAATGGCACAGATAGATATTCATACTGTAGAGAAAGAATCCCTTGTATCAGCAGAAGATGTGCAGATTCATACAGAACTTTCAGATTGGGAAAGACTGGAAGATTATATCCGGCAGATTAAAAATCCGTATTGTTATCTGTCAAATGGGGTGATAGTAAAGATTAGTTTTGCAGGCAGAGATACTTTGGAAGAATGTCTGAGCAGATGCATCATGTCAGAAAAAAAATTATAAAAATAAAAAAGATGTGGCAAAGAACCAGAAGTTATGTTAATATGGATGTGGGTCAAAATTTAAAGAGTATTCAAAGAGCCATGAATTTTCTGGTTTACAGCTATAAGGCTAGTAGATTAGGAGGTTGATGGCTTTATGTATTTTAAAAGTCAAAATTCATATTTAGCTGCGGTATATCTGCGACTTTCCAGAGATGATGGAGATAAAGTGGAAAGTGACAGTATCCGCAATCAAAGAAGTCTGCTTCGTGACTTCGCAAATCAGCATAATGATATAACACTGGTCAAAGAGTATATTGACGATGGATATAGTGGTGCAAATTTTGAGCGTCCGGGTTTTCAGAAGATGCTTGAAGATGCAAAAGAACATAAGATTAACTGTATCATCGTAAAAGACCTTTCCAGACTGGGACGAAACTACATTGAAACAGGGCGATATTTGGAAAAAATATTCCCGGTGCTTGGTATTCGTTTTATAGCAGTGAACGATCATTACGACAGTGCTGATACGGAGAACGATGCAGACCAAATCATAGTTCCTTTTAAGAATCTTATAAATGATGCTTATTGCAGGGACATCTCAATTAAAATCCGAAGTCAGTTTGATGTGAAAAGAAAGCGGGGACAGTTTATCAGTAACTATGCCTGCTATGGGTATAAAAAAGATCCGGACAATAAAAACCATCTGGTCATAGACGAGTATGCCGCAGAGATTGTGCGGACAATTTTTAATATGAAGCTGGATGGATTCAGCGCACAGAATATTGCGGCTGATTTGTCAGACATGGGTGTGTTGATACCAACCGAATACAAGCGTTCATGTGGAATCAATTATAACAATGGTTTCAGAGCAGGAAAGAATCCGAAGTGGGATGCCGGAACAGTTCTCAGAATTTTGAAAAATGAACTTTATACCGGAACGATGGTGCAGGGAAAGACGAGAAAGATTAACTACAAAGTCAAAGCGTGTCAGATGATAGAACCGGAGAACTGGATTAGAGTAGAAGGGACACATGAGCCGATCATTTCCAGAGAAGTTTTTGAAACCGTACAAAGGCTGATGGCATTAGATACAAGAACATCACCAGAGGAAGAAAGCATTTATGTGTTTTCCGGTCTGCTCCGATGTGGAGACTGTGGGCAAAATATGGTACGCCGGAGTGTAAAGAAAAAAGGAAAACGCTACTTCTATTATCATTGTTCAACTTATAAACGTGGAGAAGGATGCAGCTCGCATAATATCAGTGATATTAAATTGAAGAAGATAGTTCTGGAAGCAGTCAGAAATCAGATTGCCTTGATTGTTCGAGCGGACAATATCCTTTCTCAGATTGAAGACATTCCTCAGCAGCAATTTGGAGTGAAGATGCTTGATACACAGATAAAAACGCTTTATAAAGAAATGCAGAAATATGAAGAACTAAAAAATAATCTTTATGAAGATATGACAGATGGAATCATTTCGAGGGAAGAATACCGGGATATTAAACAGACGTTTTCAAAAAAAATCGAGACGGCGAAAAACACAAGGCATGAGCTGGAAGAAAAGAGAAAAAGAATGCTGTCCAATGAAATGTGTACACAGCAATGGGTAGAAGAATTTAAGAAGTATCATAATATCGAATCTCTGAATCGGAAAGTAATAGCAATATTGATTGACAGAATTATTGTGTATGGCACTGATAGGATAGAAATTCATTTTAACTATGAAGATGAAATCGCAGAATTTGTAGAGTGTGCAGCAATGCATGAGAATGAAACGGAAAGAAAGGCTGGGAGCTTATGAGATGTGCGAGTTATACGAGGATGGTTTCCTGTATGGAGAAGGGAGAAATTCCGAATGATATTATTAGTCAGCAGAACGAGAGAATACAGGAATATATAAAACAGAGAAAATGGAAGCTGGTAAAAAAATATTCTGACAGGAAAAAAGAAGAATTTGAAGAAACTGCATATCTTCAGATGAAGCAGGATGCTATGGGAAGACAGTTTGACTGCTTAGTGATAGATTCTATGTTTCGCTGTGGAAGAAATTCTAATGTAGCGGCAGAGCTTTTTAAAAGTATGTTTCTTCCGGCCGGATTACAGATTGCAGTGGTGGAAGACGATTTTTGTTCTTTGGATGTGACAGAACAGGAAGCTGTTGAGTATCTGGACAGGAAAGCAAAAGAGTATAAAGATAAATTGGTAACAGAGGACATGAGAAAGTTCAATGAAACCAAGAAATATTATAAATATGGTTTTCGATATAAGGATGGGAAGATGGAACTTGAAATAGATCCGGAACCTGCAGAAATAGTAAGAAGAATCTTTCGTTTGTCAAGTGAGGGACAGTCTTGCTCAGAAATAGCTAAAATCCTTACCGAAGAAAAAATAGAATCCTCTGGAAATTATGTTAACAAGTTGTGGGGAAGAAAAATTAAAGATGAACATGCTGCATGGAAACGGGATCAGATAAAAAGAATCTTATATAACCGTCAGTATATTGGTGAATGGGAACGGACGATAGATGGAAAGAAGCAAATGTTCTCCTGCCCAATGGTGGTGGATATGGAACTTTTTCAGAAAGCACAAAAATCACTTACTCACAGGAGCATCAATAAAAAAAATCTGGGTCTTGGGAAATTAAATCCGTTTTCCGGTAGAATTTTTGATAAAGAATCCGGCATACCGTTAAAATTATATCCACATCAGAGATTGAAGATAAGAGTATTTCGCCTGAGTTATCCAAAGCCGGCAGAAATATCTTATGAGAGAGGCAATATTCCTTTCGAGGAAGTGTATCAGGCTGTTTATGAAATTCTCGTAAATGAAAATCAGACTGCCAGAAAAATTGCAGGGATGATTGGAAGCCAGATATGGGAAGAAGAAAAGGTTAAAAAGATTCAGAAAGTAAAAGCATCTGCTCAAAAAGTTTTTCAGAAAATGCTTTCTGTAGAAGAAAAGAACCTGCCACTTTACAACCAGATGATAGCAGGAGAGATTTCAGAAGATGAATATGAGATGCAAAAAGAGATTAATGTGCAGGAATTTATGGAGTGCGATGAAAAACTGGAATTTTATCTGGAAGAAATCAAAAAGATAGAAAAGTGTTTCAGTAAAAATAATCCATGGATAGAAATGTTTTCTGAAATGGTGATTCCGGAAGAGATTACCAGACCAGACGTAAAGAGATGGATAGACCGGGTGGAATCTTTTCGATATGAAAAAATAGAAATACAGTTTAAAAATCGGGAATGGAAAGAAATGTTACCTGAAGAATGGTTTGAGGAGGCATAAGATGGCACGAAAGAGCAGAAGAAATAATAATATTATTGAAAAGAAGCAGGAGATGATGACACCGGAAATCATAACAGGACCACAGTTGGAGACAGGTGTCTATGCCAGACTTTCCGTAGAAAAAGACAATGAAGAAACGATACAGACACAGATAGAGATGCTTCATCAATATGTTGAAGAACATGGAGAATATCATCTGGTAGATACTTATGTAGATAATGGTTATACAGGAACAGATTTTGACAGACCAGGATTTATCAGAATGATGGAAGATGTGCGGACAGGAAAGATTCAGTGCATTATCGTAAAGGATTTGTCCCGCTTTGGAAGAAACTTTATAGAAACAGGCTATTATATAGAAACAATTTTTCCATGTTTGAATGTCAGGCTCATTTCTATTAATGATGAATTTGACAGTAGCAGGGAAGAAGATAGAAACAGCATCGTGATGCCAGTAAAAAATATGATTAATGAAATGTATGCAAAAGATGCTTCCAAGAAAAGAGTGTTGGCTTTTGAGATGCAAAGTAAAAGAGGGGATGCCACGATAGCAAGGAGCATATATGGATACACCGTTGATAAAAAGGAAAATCAGTTAAAAGTCAATCCAGAAACAGCTCCGATAGTGCGGGTAATTTTCAGATGGTATCAGATGGGACGAGGAACAGGAGCTATAGTAAAACGTTTAAAAATGCTTGATATTATGACACCTCATGCATATAAGGCAACCCATGAACTTGATATGGCTATACCAGATACAGATCGTTGGACAGGGGACAGAGTAAAAACAATTCTTGTGAATCAGGCATATATCGGTACAACTATTTATGGAAAAAGAAAAAGAGCAAAATACAGAAATATGCCGGAACATCACACAGACCCGAAAGACTGGGTTATCCATGAAAATACACATGAGTCGATCATTGCCAGGTCAGATTTTGATGAAGTTCAGAGAATATGGAATCGGGCAAGAGAAAAATATAAAGAATCTGTGGAGCGTGGATTGGCGAGACAGAGGGATATAGTAGATAGCTTTCCTCAGAAAGTCAAGTGCATGGAGTGTGGAATGACTATGACCTATATGCGTTATACCAACTTTGGCCAGTCCCATGGTATAAGAAAAGGTTTTTATTATTGTAAAGAATATGATGGAAAACCGGGATATTGCAGACAGAAAGTGCATGAAGATCTGTTAAAGATTACAGTTATGGATCAGATCCATAACATGATACAGGCAATGTGTGACCGGAAAGTGCTTCTTGAAAAAATGAAAGAAGGAAGTTATGACAAGGGTGAGTTGGTATCTTTGCGTGTGAGAATACAGAATATGCAATTTAAACTGATGAAAGCAGAGGAAACCAGTGCAACTTTATATGAAAATTTTGCAACAGGCTTGCTGGATGAACAGGAATACCAGATGTTACGGGAACATTATACGGAAGAAAAAGAAAAACTGGAAACTGGAATACGTGAAGCACAGACAAGGAAACGAGTTGTAGAAAAAAGTATAGAAGAATTTTTAGAAGTAGAAAAGAATTTGGAAAAATATCTGGATGAGCGTTCTTTTAATCAAAAGATGATAGATGAACTGGTAGAAAAGATTTATGTCAGTTCAAAAGGAATGATTGAAATACAAATGAAATGTTCAGATGTATTCCAGAAGATAACGGAAATATTGGAGTGATGATTTATGAAGCTGGCATTTTATTTAAGACTGTCACTGGCAGATGGTGATCTTGGTAAAAATAATAAGGATGAGAGCAATAGTATTGAAAACCAGAGATTGATTTTACAGAACTTTGTAGAATCTATGGATGAACTGGATGGGGATGTTACAGAATATGTCGATGATGGGCATACTGGAACGAACTTTAACCGTCCGGCATTTCAGGCAATGGTGGAAGATGCAAAACGTGGGAAGATAGAGGTTATTCTTGTAAAAGATTTATCCAGAATCGGAAGAGATTATATTGGTGTGGGAGATTATCTGGAACAGATATTCCCAATCTTAGGTGTACGTGTGATTGCAGTCAATTCCCAGTATGACAGTAATAACTATATTGGAAATACGATGGGTCTGGAGATGAGCATCAGTAACCTTATCAATACCTTATATAGCAGGGATTTGTCAAAAAAATTTAAAAGCTGCGTCCAGACAAAGTGGAAAAAAGGTATTTCTACTTATGGTCGTGTCCCATTTGGGTATAAAAAAGGAGAGGGACAGCAGTGGGAAATAGACCCGGAACCTGCAAAGATCATACGGCTGGTCTTTGAACTGGCTTTGCAGGATTATAGCACATTAATGATTGCAAATGAATTAAATGAAAGAGGTATTCCGACACCAGGAAAATTCCGAAAGCAGAGAAAAGAAAATATTGTCTGGAACAGAAAAGTAGCAGATGAAGAATGGCTGTGGGATGCAAGGATGGTTTGGATGACGTTGCGTAATTACACTTATACGGGTGCATTGGTGCAAGGAAAGACGAGCAATATCCGAGTAGGAAGCACTGAACGGCGAAGAACCAAAAAACATCAGCAATTTATTACAGAAAATCACCACAAGGGAATTGTGACACATGAAGAATTTGAAGATGCACAGAGCGTTATAGGAAAACAGAAAGAACGGGGGTTTGTCCAGGATTCTGGTTTCTCACTAAAAGGAAAAGTAACCTGTGGAAATTGCAAATTAAAAATGATGTATAACTATGGGGCAGTACCAGTTGTGTACTGTGCCCATACATCAGCAGCAGGAAAAATGTCTACCTGCGATAAGACTAGGCATAAGGTGAAAAAGATTGAGAGAATTGTATTAAATGCACTTCGCAGACAGCTAGAGATATTTAAACAGCTTGCAAAAAAACTTGAGGAAGAACAAAAAAATAAACAGACGGATCTGCCGGCAATACAAAAAGAAATGGAAAAACAACTGGAAACACTAAGAGAAGAACGGATACGCCAGTATGAAGCATATGCGGAAGGAATGACAGACCAAGAATGCTATCTGAAAGTAAAAAAAGAGCTAAATCAAAAAATAGATAAAATACAGGAAAAATATGAGAGGCTTCTGACGATCACAACAGAAGATGGAGAACTGATGAAAGAAATTCAGGTCGTAAAGCAGGAAGCGGAACAGGCAGAAGTATTTGATAAAATGACAAGACATATAGCAGAAACATTTATAGATGAAGTCATAATTTATGATGCTGAAAAAATAGAAATTAGGTTCCTGTTTGATGATTTGATTGCAGAAATGACAGAAAAAATCGAGAGAGAAGAAAAGGAGGATGTGGCAATATGACGGTAGGAAATTTTATAAAAAAGGGAATTATGCCATTGCTTCTGATAGGGATACTTACATGGCTTGGTCAGTACATATATATGGAAGATGGCTGCGTGGACTGGTTTCGTTTTATATTAGTGTATGGTATCCCTGTTGGAATCCCATATATGTTTATCATTATACCAACGAGATGGAGCTTATCTGGAACAGTAGGAATGGCAGCTTTTTGCGTGATAGTCGGGGCATTGTTTGGATTTGTGCTGGCAGCGGTGATTGCAGTACGGGCAGTCTGGTATGTAACAATGTTTCCAATAAGCTGTCTGGTACGACACAGAGAAGGGAGAAACGGAATATGAGTACAGGAAAGAACATTAAAAAAGTACGCAAATGGCGTGAGATGACACAGAGCGAACTTGGGAAAGCTCTTGGTATCGGAGAAGGAAGTGCAGGAACAAGAATTGCACAATATGAAACGGAAAAGAGGACACCCAAAGGAGAAATTCTTGGAAAGATAGCTGGAGTGCTGTGTGTTAATCCAAAATGTCTGGCTGCACCGAAAGGATATAGTGAAGATGATATGATATATCGTCTGCTCATACTGGAAGATTATTTCCCGGAAATGAAACTGGAACGAAACAGCAGGACAGGTGAGGTTGTGATTAATCTTCAGAACAAAAAAATCAATGAGTTCCTTTATCAGTGGGGAACAATCAGAGGAAAGAGAAAGCAGGGAATGATTTCAGAAGATGAATATATGCAGTGGAGATATTGTAGAAATCATGCGTAATAATATATGCAAGAGTCAGAATATGCCACAGAAAGATTTATCAGCTAAAACCGGAATTTGTTCCGATGCCAACAAAAAATACAATGTAAAGAGTATGAGAAAATAGAAACCGCAGGAATTTTCACCTGCGGTTTTTCTCTGCCCTGCTATATACAGAAATACCGCCATAGGAATATTGCTATACTATGACGGTATTACAAATCTTTTTCATCTTTAAAAGCGAACACATCATTGGGTGTACAGTTAAGAATATTGCACAGTTTTTCAACGGTAAGGATTGTGATGTTCTGATTTTTCCGGAGCTGATCGAGGGTGTGCTTGTCAATTCCTTTGTTAATCAGGGCATATTGGGAAATGTGGCGTTTTTTCATGGTTTCCCATAATGGACTATAATCAATCAAGGTATCCCCGCCTTTCTTTGCTTTTTGGCATAAAATACCATTAATTCCAATTATAATTGTCGAATAAAATAAAAAATATGGTGGACATCTTCACCATAAGAGATATAATTTGATCGAGGGACATGTAAAATAAAGGAAAATAAAGTCGAGTAATGTAAGAATTGATTGATGGGTGCATGTGGGAGGAGAGTTATATAAGTGAATATTGAAAAGTTTTACTACGATGAACAGACAGAAATGTATGAGCTGATGAAGAAGGAACAGGATGAGCATGAGCAGTCACTTTCGGTAGAGGAAAGGGAAAAAGAACATCAAAAATTATTCCAGGAAGCAAGAACAATTATGGAAAGAGCAGAGCGTAAAAAGAAAGAAGAATATCAGATCATCAATCCTGTAAAATATCAGAGATTTATATATCTGTCAGAACGGGCAGTACAGTTTTCAAAAATCTCAGGATGTAATATTAAGATTCAGACATTTCCAGACATGTCCGCACTTATTAAAATGCAGACGGGATATATCTGGTTGCTGAGTGATGGTGAATCAGCACTGGAAGATAAGGAAACAATGAAGAATCTGTTAAATGAAGCGGACTGGGTAGGTATTGGCAGCAAAAAACATGGAGAAAAAGATGTCGTTGAATTGGAGTTTTGGTTTGAATTGGCAGAAAAGTTAAAAAAATAAATGGATATGAAATGACTATTCCACATATATCGTTACTGTGATAAAATGTGAGAAAATATATATCAACATATGAAAAACGGAGGCGAGAGAGTTATGTTCGATACCATTCATCATATTGCAATCATTGGAAGCGATTATGAAAAATCAAAACATTTTTATGTGGATCTGCTTGGATTTAAGGTGATCAGAGAGAATTATCGAAAAGAACGTGATGATTATAAGATTGATCTGGCATGTGGGCAGCAGGAAATAGAACTTTTTATCATAAAAAATGCTCCAGCTCGTGTAAATTATCCGGAAGCATTGGGATTACGCCATCTGGCATTTAAAGTGGAGAGTATAGATGATACAGTAAAAGAATTGAATGGGAAAGGAATTGAAACTGAGCCAGTACGTCTGGATGATTATACCGGAAAGAAAATGACATTTTTCCATGATCCGGATGGACTTCCATTGGAAATTCATGAATAGAAAATAGAATAGGATAGAAAGAGACAGATGCAGGTAATGAAATACTCCCACATCTGTCTTTTTTGTGCAAAGATTTATTTATCGGAATGTCGCAGACAGCTTTTTATAAAGGCAGCAGCTTTTATCATTTGTTCTTTTTCTTCATCAGAGCAGTCAGAGGATAATTCAAACCAGGTCTGATCAGCAGAAGAAAGAGAAAGTGCAGGTTTACCAGAATCTGCAGATAAAGCAGGACTGTCAGTATGGATACTGCTATTGTCATCCAATAATCTGTTCTGGATTTCTGATAGGGCTTTTTCACGATATTGAGCATCCATGTCCTGGATACTTTCAACAGAAGCATGGTAATTGCTTAATATGTGATTGATGTATTCATTCTTAAAATGCAGAAAAAGAGCATCTTCAGATAGATCTGCCAAATCCTTTGAGGTTGCAATTTCTAAATCTGCCTGTCCCTCCATTTTAAACAGAATAGAAAACAGATCGGATACAGACTGAATTTCAAAATCCATAAAGAGATTCACACTGATACCTAACGCATCAGCAATTTTTGAAAGCTGTTCATATTTCGGATTACGTTCATTGGCTTCGTACTTGCGGAGTGTACTGAAACTGATTTCAGCATCCTGTGCAAGTTGTTCCTGTGTCATGTTACGAGCCAGACGAAAATATTTGATTATTTCTCCTGTATTCATAGGCAAAGTCCTCCAATAGCAAAAGTATATCACATTTTTAAATGAAAGTGCCACAAAAGTTTTGAAAAATATATTGACAGATACAAATGTGACATATATAATGAAAACAGATACAAAAGTAACACATAACTTACATAACAGACACAAAAGTACAAGTAAACTTATACATAACTGTCATAAGAAATATGAAAAAAGATGCAGAAAGTCAAACGGTTTGAAGTTAAGTAACAGTTAAGTATAAGATATCAGGAAAGGATGGAATAGGATATGGCAGAAATTATTATGGGAATTGATCATGGAAACGGAAATATGAAAGGGGTACATGTAAACTTTCCATGTGGTCTGGTAAGATATACTTCTGAACCAGGACGATTTATGAATGAGGATATTCTGGAATATAACGGTGTATATTATACGTTATCAGAAACAAGGATGCCATTTAAAGCAGATAAGACAGTGGATGAAGATTACTTTATATTGACCTTATTTTCACTTGCTCTGGAAGCAAAGGAAAGAGGAATCACTTTATCCGGCAAAGATATTGTGCTGGGAGTTGGATTGCCACCAGCAGACTTTGGACAGCAGGCTCCGGGATTCAAAAAATACTTTATGGAACATTCAAAACATGGAATTTCTTTCCGATTCAATGGAAAGCCGGTAAATTGTTACCTGAAAGATGTTTTGGTAAGTCCGCAGAATTTTGCGGCAGTTATGTGCTATAAAGCAAGCCTGTTCCGACAGTACCGGACGGTCAACTGCATTGATATTGGAGACGGAACCGTAGATTTACTGGTAATCCGAAAAGGACAGCCGGATTTGTCAGTTCGTGTCAGTGATAGATCTGGAATGGCAATTTTACGCTCAGAGATTTCTAATTCCATTCAGCAGAATTACGGTATCCATTTAGAATCCTCAGACGTAGAGCAGGTATTAATGCAGGAAGCAACGATTCTGGATGAAGAAGTGGTAAGGGAAATTCAGAAAATGGCAGGAGACTGGATGCAGAGAATTATCAATAAACTCCATGCGTATGTACCAGATTTCCGAACCAATCCGGCAGTATTTCTTGGTGGAGGCAGTTTGCTTCTGAAACAGCAGATTGAAAAATCTTCTGATTTTAAATATATAGAGTTTATCGAGGACATCCGGGCAAATGCGGTAGGATATGAGAAAATGACAGCATTACACATCCAGAAAAGACAGGGGGTGTAATGTGTGGGAGAGATACGGGTTGTATTGATATTTAATGAAGATAATGAACGACAGAAAGAAATCGGAAGGTATCTGAAATCACAGAAAAGGTGTAAAACAGCACTGATTACAGAACTGGTTTATGCGTGGCTGCATAAAGAAAATGCACCCGTTTCTTCCTATAATAATGCAAATGTCAGTGTGGAGGAATTGAAACAGCAGTTGTTGCAGGATACGGATTTTATACAGCAGATAAAAAAGAGTGTAGATGTTGAAGAAGATGCTGGGAAAGTGATAGAAGAAGAACAGAGCGATGGACTGGATATGGATGAAGGGATGCTGATGGCAGGGCTGTCGATGTTTGAAAATGGATTTTAGAAGATACCGCTGAACAAGGGAAAAGAATGTTCAGCGGTATTTTTTCTTTTTGGTCATAGAATAGTATGGTAAAATACTTTTAGAAAAAAAGAAATGGGGGAATACGATGATAAGAGGTTTATTCTGTGGAGTTAGTGAGTATAGAGCAAATCAACAGTTACCATATTGCATAAATGATGCAAAGAAAATGAAAGAAGTATTTACGGAAAATCTTGTATGTTCAGATGATTCGATAGTAGTGTTAGCCAAAGATGGTCGTATTGAAAATTCAGAATACATTAGAGAATTAGTGAGATTTAGTGAAAACTGTATGGAAGAAGATATAGCAGTTGTCTATTATTCAGGACATGGAGGAATAGATGAGAGAGGAGATAATTATTTATATGCAACAAACACATTTGATGGAAATGATATGACCTGCGTTTATTTTGATGTTATTATTGAGCATTTGAAAAAATCAAAGGCGAAAAGTAAATTGGTAATCATAGATTGTTGCCATGCAGATAGCAATTATGGTTCAGAAAAGCAAAAATTTGATACAGATAAAGCTATTAAGGATATATACCAATCAGGAATAACAGCAGTATTTTCATGTAGAAAAGATCAAGAGTCTCACCCATACTATGATAATGAAATAAGTGCTTTCACACAGTTTTTTTGTGATGCAGTTAGCTATAAAAAGTCATATCAACCGGAAGGTTTATATCTGAGTGATTTAAAAATTACTTTAGATGCTTATGCCAGAGTATGGAATATAAAAAATGAATCTATGCAACAAGAACCTGTATTGCGCTCCAATATGATAGGAACTGTTGTGTTTCCATTGAAATATCCACCGAAAATAAGTGAAAGAAAAAAAAGAGGGTTCGTGTTTGATGATTTTGATGCGTTGGATTTTCAATGGCAGGTTAAAAAACCAAAAGAAATTGAACATTATCAGAAAGTATATAGAGCTGAAGTGGTGGCAAAGGTCGATATAGATGATGAAAATATAGCTGCTTTTTTGCAAAATGTAATAAATAAATTGAAAGCAATAAAGATACAACCTGAAACACAAAGACAGTGGATAACCCAGGAACAACCTGTAGATGTGGTTCAAATATGGATTGCTAAAGATTATCTTGATGTAAGCGATATTAAAAATTTTGCTTATCAGGCTTATTGGGAAAATGATGATATTTTGTATTGGTGCAAGCAATTAGGAACCTCAAGAGTTCAGATTGAAAATATGGCATATAGAAAAAATACAGATTATGAAAGACAACGAAAAGATAGAGAAAAATATGTTTTACCAGATGATGTAATTAAAGAATTTTGGAAAACAAATTTAAAGAAATTAATTGTTGAAACAGAATCTGTTATTTATGCGTATTCTAATTTTTATGTAAATAAAGAGCTATCTTATGAAGATTTGAGGAAAAAGGCGAGGGACGCATATTCTAAGTTGAATGATGTTTATAGAACTGTTGTTGAAGAGTGGTTTCCATTAACAGACAGTGATTTGAAAGATTATTCAAAACAAAGCTATGATTTAGCAATAGATATACAAGAACTTTTATTTCTTTTGAATTCAGATAAAGGAGAAGAGTGGGCAATAAGTAATTTCAAGTTGAAATTAATAAAATATTATAGATCTATGGAAGCATGGAAAGAAGCAACTGATAAACTGGAATAACAAGAGGAAGCTAGATAGGAGTATAACAAGAGTGCAGGGACATGAAAATCCCTGCATTTTTGCTACTTTCAGATATTTTTCATCAAGACCGCAACACCGCAAGACCGCAATGTTGCAAAATAAAACTGCCGGATTCATCTGTTCCGACAGTTATTTATTATGTGTATCATCATCTGTAAAAGTTAAAATGTCATTTGGGGTGCAAGATAAGATCCGGCACAGTTTTTCGATAGTAGATGCGGTAATATTCTGGTTGTTCCGGAGTTGTTGCATAGTTCGGTAGTCGATGCCATTGTTGACGAGATAATATTGAGATATATTCCGTTTTTCCATTGTTATCCATAATGGACTATAATCAATCACATTGTTCCCGCCCTTCTAAAATATTTCCTGATTGTCTAATTATAAGTAGGGAAAAATGCAAAAATATAGTGAATAAATTCACTAGATGCTATATAATTGAGAAGATAATAAAAAACAGTATTTATGGATTAAGAATAGTATAGAGCATTGTAGTCTGAAAATTTGGCTGGTTCTCGAAAGAGGAACCGCAGTTCCCCAAACGAGAACTATAAATTGATAGAATATACTAAAATACTGTAAAATCAAAAATTTTCATAGTGCATAGAAAGGTAAGATGCACATGATGGAATCATTAGGAAATAGATTAAAGCAATTAAGACAAAACAACCGCTTGCGGCAGGATCAGGTAGCAAGCTTGGTTGGAGTAAATAAAAATACAATGTGTTCCTATGAAAATGATGTCAGACAGCCTTCTTATGAAATTTTGGTCAGATTAGCTACAATTTATAGAGTGAGTACCGACTATCTGCTGGGGTGTGAGAGTAAAAGAACGGTTGACGTATCTGGTCTTACACCAAAAGAAATACAAACAATTACAGAACTGGTTGCAAATATGACGGAGAAAAATAAAAAGCTGGAAGGATTATAGATGGCTCAAAATGAAAAGGAACAAAATGATTATAGAATTACATATTACAATACAGTGTCATCAAAAGAAGTTGATTGGTTATGGTATCCGTATATTCCCTATGGAAAGATAACGATATTGCAAGGAGATCCAGGAGAAGGAAAATCCACAATGATGATGCAGCTTGCAGCACTTATTACAAATGGAGATGCTATGCCAGATGGAAGCGGGGACAGGATACCCGGAAATGTAATTTATCAGGCGGCAGAAGATGGGATTGAAGATACAATCAAGCCACGATTGGAAGCAGCAGGAGCAGATTGCAGTCGGATTGCATTTTTGGAACAGTCTGATGAAGAACCAATCTTATTAAATGATGTGAGACTGGCACAGGCGATTGAAGGTACAAAGGCAAAATTATTGGTTATTGATCCCCTTCAGGCATACTTGGGAATGGACGGGGAAATGCAACGTTCAAATTCGGTACGTTCCGTTCTGGGAAATCTTGTAAAAGTTGCAGAACGGACAGGATGTGCAGTTGTATTGATTGGACATATGAATAAAAGCAATCGTGCAAAAGGCATATACAGAGGACTTGGAAGTATAGACATAGCTGCAGTGGCAAGGAGCATCTTATTGGTAGGAAGGGACAGGAATATCCCATATTATCGTGTAATGCTTCAGATTAAAAATAATCTGGCACCAGAAGGAAAAGCCTATGTTTTTGAATTAAATCCGGATTATGGATTCCGATGGATAGGGCAGGATGAATATGAAGTAGAAGATATTCTGGTGCGTAAACCAAGAACGGACAGCAAATTGGACAAGGCAAAGGATTATCTTCGATTGCTATTGAATGGAACAGATATGGCATGTGCAGAGATATTTGATAAAATGCGGGCAAATGGAATTGGAAAGCGTACTGTGGAACAGGCAAAAAAAGATATGGGGATTATATCTTATAAATTGGGAGATAAATGGTATTGGCAGTTAAATGGGAGTGATGTAGGTGAACGGATATGAAAAAGAAATAAATAGCCGGGAAGAACAGAAAAATAGGATTCGTGAAAGATATAAAGGTGTTGATCGAAGCGAATTGGAATTTATTCCGGCAAAACCAAAAGAAAAGTTATTTGAAGATACAACGGAGAAACGGGTATGTGCGTATTGTCGTGTGTCTACAGATGATGTGAACCAGACATCTTCTTATGAACTGCAGAAAAATCATTATGAGGATATGATAAAGGAACATCAGGGATGGAAACTGGTTGGAATTTATGCAGACGAAGGAATTTCCGGAACCTCCTTACAGCACAGGGATGAGTTTAACCGAATGATAGAGGACTGCAAATCCGGGAAAATAGATCTGATCGTTACGAAAAGTGTTTCCAGATTTGCAAGAAATATCGTAGATTGTATTGCTAAGGTTCGTGAACTGGCAAATATGGTTCCGAGAGTAGGCGTATTCTTTGAAACGGAACATATTTATACTCTTGATAATACCAGTGAAATGATGCTGGCAGTTCTCTCGGCAGCCGCACAGGAAGAATCCCATACAAAAAGCGAGATTATGAATATATCCATAGAGCAGAGATTTTCCAGGGGAATTTTTCTTACACCCAAATTGCTTGGATATGATAAAGATGAGGATGGAAACCTTGTGATAAACGAAGAAGAAGCAGAAACAGTGAGATTGTGCTATTATTTGTTTCTTAATGGATTTCCGACCTCTGAAATAGCAGAAATTATGATGCAGCTAAAGCGAAAAACAAAGCGTGGTAATCTGAAATGGAGTAGTAGTACAGTTGTAAATTTACTGCGAAATGAAAGGTACTGTGGTGATGTGCTTTCGAGAAAGACATTTACACCAAATTATCTGGATCACAAAGCAAAAAAGAACCGGCACGACAGAAATCAGTACCGTCAGAATGATCACCATGAAGCGATTGTAGACAGAGAAGTCTATAATGCGGCACAAAAAATGCTGTCTGTAACCAGATATGCGAAAGAGGGATTCCCTTTTCCGAATTTGAAAGTAGTAGATTCAGGTGCTTTAAAGGGATTTGTCTCAGTTAATCGTTCCTGGACTGGATTTACTGGGGATGATTATCAACAGGCAAGCCAGAGCGTATATGAAGAAACTGAAAAGAACGCTGGAGGAGAGAATTTAGCGGAGAAAAATATAGAAAGTAAGTTTGATTTATCTGGGTATGAGATCGTCAGGGCACAGTTTTTTTCCACTAGATTAGATCCGGCGATGACTATATCCGATGGGCAGCTTACATTTAACACTGCCTGTCTAAAGAAATTTGAAGATGTGGAGTATGTGGAGATACTCTTTAATTCGATTGAGAAAATTATTGCTGTCAGACCTTGTGAAAAAGATAATGTCAATGCGGTGAGATGGGGAACGATAAGAAAAGGGAAATGGGCAGTACTTCCCAAGAGCTGCAGAGGATTTTCACAGCCATTGTATGAATTGATGGATTGGAATGGAGACTGCAAATACCGATTTAGAGGTCAGTATTCTAAATCTGCCGATGGACAGATTTTCCTTTTTAATCTGGAAGAGCCAGAGATAATCCAACGGGAAATGATAGAAAATCCTCTGATAGACGAAATATTGGAGACGAATGAGCAGGCAGAAAAAGAAGATACAGTAGTTGTAGAAAAAGAAAAGAAATCCAGAGCAAAGGAGTCTCGGACACTTTATCCGGAAACGTGGGCAGGACATTTCGGATGTGCTGCAGGGGATATAGTGTTATTAGAACGAGTTACTTATTATGGAGAATGGGATGTATTGCGCCCAGCTAAAGCTGTTGCGGGAATGGATATAATATCAGAAGATTTACTGAACAGGCTAAATGAACAGGCACAAGGGATGATAGATAGAATGAGGTGTGCAGTATGAGTGAAACAGTGTTAGAAAACAGAAACGAAAATACAGAAAATATAGATCAGAAAGCACTGGAACTTGCACAGGATTTCAGCTACGATGGGTTTCAGGTAGTCAGAAGGGAACTTTTTGCTCATTTGCGAGAACCGGCAGTTGTAATCCGGAGAGACAGTGTAACATTTAATACAGCCTGCATCGCTGGTTTAGAGGATGCAGTTTACATACAGATATTAGTGAATCCAGAAGATAAACGTATGGTAGTGCGTAAATGCGAAGAGAATGATAAAGATGCTCTGCGGTGGTGTATTGCAAAGCCTGATAAGAGAAAAAGCAGGAAAATGTCCAATAAGATTTTTTCAGCAATGCTGTATGATATGATGGGATGGAGCATGGACTGCCGTTACAAAATACTTGGACACAAAATAACCCATGAAGGTGAAATGGTATGCTCCCTTTTAGGTAGACAGTTAAAAAAATAAAACTGTTTATCTGAAAGGGGGCATTTTTTATGGATAAGATTTCTC